>OGCM01000127.1_pt1 | contig 132099 bp, 120 predicted proteins | sample 1570151 | NCBI WGS metagenome assembly OGCM01 (sample SAMEA4370582, study PRJEB24528) | human gut metagenome
AGGTAGAGGAAAAAGTTGTACCAATATTGCAGTTGCGAAAAAAATAAGTGATTAGGATGAAAAGATCAGGCGAAATGTCTGGTCTTTTTTTATTGAATAAGTTTGGACAGAGTGAAAAAAGAGTGAGTGGAAACCGTAGAATTGCTTGACTTTACAGGGGTTTAGAGTGATTTATATACTACCAAAAACGAAAGGAGTACTTATTTATATGGTGATTGCAGGAACGATAAATAGAGTAGCTTTTTACTGCAGAGTCAACCATCGTGACAGAGACTATGAAAAATATCTGGACGATGTGATGAGGCGTTTGGAAGAAGAATATGGAAAACAGAAATGGGATTTGCAGATATTCTTTGAGGAAGCTTCAGGAGCCAACCCGAACAGAAAAGAATTTAATCGTCTGAAAGCAGAAATCGCAGCAAAGAAGATTGATGTGGTGGTTACCATAAGGGCTGCCACGATTGCCCGTAACTGGGGGACAGTTTATGGAGTTCATGTTGATTTGCAGTAAGAGAAATGTGGAAGTGGTGTGCATTGACAAGGTAGAAGATGCACAGGCCATTTTCCAAAGGATTCAGGAGTTTAAGAAAAGGTTTTTTGAAGGAAGTGATGTAACGTGCGAGTAAAAGTGATTAACAAACGACCAGCTTCGGTCTTACAAAAGAAAAGGGTTTGTGCTTATGCCAGAGTTTCCACAGACAGCAGAAGACAGGAAGACTCTCTTGAAAATCAGATGGAAACCTATGAGAGACTGATTACCGGAAATTCGGAATATGAATTTATCGGAGTATTTGCTGATCAGGGCATATCCGGCTATTGTGAGAACCGCCCACAGTTCCAGAGAATGATGGAAAAGGCAAGGGCAGGAGAGATTGACTTAATTATTACAAAATCCATATCGAGGTTTGCTAGAAATACCGTCACCGTTCTAAAGTTCGCAAGGGAACTGAAGGAACTGGGTGTCGGTATTTTTTTTGAAGAACAGAACATTAACACTCTATCAGGGGACGGGGAGACGATGCTTGCCGTCCTCGCTTCTTTTGCACAGGAAGAAAGCAGAAGCATAAGTGAAAACAATAAATGGTCCATTCGGAAGAAATTTGAGAGAGGGGAAGTGATGATTACCACTTCCCGCTTCCTCGGTTATGACAAAAACGAATATGGAGATTTGATTGTGAACCGAAAGGAAGCGGAAATTGTCAGTCTGACTTTCGACCTGTATTTAATGAATGTCGGCTCGTCAAGGATTGGGGAGCTGCTTGATTACCTGGGTGTGAAAACGGTGACGGGAACAATATGGGAAAGCGGGACCATCAATGGGATGCTTTGCAATGAAAAGTACAAAGGGGATTTTCATCTGCAGAAGTATTACACCCCTGAAAACAAAAGAAACCATACAAGGAAAAACAACGGGGAAGTGCAGAGTTATTACATTTCGGAAAATCACGAACCAATTGTATCGCCAGAGGTGTGGGAACAGGTGCAGGAGGTAAGGGAGCAGAGAAAGCGTGACAGGAACATTGGGCAGGACAACACAATGAAGTTCCAGAACCGCTATCCCTTAAGTGGAATGCTGATTTGCCCTTATTGCGGAAAAACGCTCCGGCGCAGACAGGTTTATAAAAAGAAAATCCAGTGGCTCTGCAGTACCTACATCGAAAAGGGTGTCAAGGCATGTAAGGGGATAAGGATTGATGATACCGAATTGCAGGGATTGAACATTACGGAACAGACAGTAGTGGAGGAGGTGATTCAGAATGGCAAGAAGCATTACTGTTATACCCGCAAAGCAGATTTCGACTGCGGAATCAGGAACAGCGCAAGCAGTACAGAAACCGAGAATGGCAGCGTACTGCCGAGTGTCAACCGACCAAGAAGAACAGTTATTAAGCTATGAGAATCAGGTCAATTATTACACCAATTACATCAGTGAAAATCCTCTTTATGAATATGCAGGGACTTATGCGGATGAGGGGATTTCGGGAACTAACACAAAGAAGAGGAATGAATTTAACCGCATGATTGTGGACTGTAGGGCAGGGAAAATTGATATGATTATCACGAAGTCCATTTTCCGATTTGCACGAAATACGCTGGATTGTTTGAACTATGTGCGAGAGCTGAAGGACTTGGGGATTGGAATTATTTTTGAAAAGGAAAATATCAATACCCTCGATGCAAAAGGTGAAGTGCTTCTTACCATTCTTTCCTCGCTGGCACAGGACGAGAGCCGCTCCATTTCAGAGAACTGCACATGGGGAATCCGCAGGAGGTTTGAAACAGGAAAGCATAAAATGAGTACCAAGCGTTTCCTTGGCTATGATGCGGATGAAACGGGTAAGTTGGTAATCAACAGGCTGCAGAAGCCGATTGTAGTGCGGCTGTATCAGGAATTTCTGGATGGAAAAACAACCGATTACATCAAGCGGATTTTTGAACGGGAAGGTGTGAAAAATTGGGATGGTGGTACGAAGTGGCAGTCCACAACCTTAATGAGCATGTTGGAAAATGAAAAGTACAAAGGGGATGCTTTGCTGCAGAAAAGTTATACGGTGGATTTCCTCACCAAGAAACGGACGCAGAACAAAGGGGAAATTCAGATGTTTTATGTGGAGGATGACCATGATGCCATCATTTCAAAGCGGATATGGGAATGTGTACAGCTTGAAATAAAACGCAGGAAAAAGTATCTGGAGGAGCATGGGACAAACTCCTATTCCCACCGGCCGGAAAGCAATCCATTTGCATCCAAGATAATTTGCGGAGACTGCAGTAAGGTTTTTGCACGGAAAGGCTGGCGGAGCAGCACGGGTGTTGACCGTAAGGTATGGCAATGCAGCGAACGCTACAAGGTCAAAGGAGTCATGGGATGCGCCAACCGTCACGTAGAGGAAGAAACGCTGATAAAGGCTTATCTGATGGCTTGGAACGCACTGGTGGAGAACAGAGAGGATTTCATGGAGCAGTGGACGGAGCAGCTTCAGAGCGAGAACCTATTGGAAGGTTATCGAGCAGAGAAGTTCATAGAATACACCGATGGAGCAGAACCTTTGACACAGATGGATACGGACTTCATACTGAAAACACTGGACCACATCAAGGTTTTTGAGGATGGAACATTGTTGGTGGTGTTTCTGGACGGAACGGAGATTGAATGTAAAAATGAAGAGTAGTAAGAAAAAATGCCGATTGGGAGTTGCGATTCCTGATCGGCTTTTTTGGATGACCATGAAGCATTGTCCTTCATATCTTGAAAAAAATTGTGCATTATGCTATATTTTATATAGTGGGGAATTATATCAATAACAAGAAAATATCCTAGACATGACTGGAAAAAAGACCAACATGGAGGATCTGATATGAAGAAACATGTTAGTAATATAAAATACAATGAAGAGTTTAGAATGCGGTCGAAATTTGTTTTTGAAACAGCATTGTCAGTACCTATTGGTGCAATAGCAGCATTTTTATTTGATAATAAATGGACATTGGCATTTACATCATTAATTATTTTCTTAATTCTGTATGCAGGGTATTGTATATACCTTGTTTCTCAAGATAGTAAAGTCAGTATATTATCGATAATGCAAAAAGGATTAAAAGATGGTAGATATGAAGATGTAATTAAATTTGGAAGTGCAATGAGTCCGACTTTATTTACATCCAACAAGAATTTTGACAGAGTGACTTTAGGTAGATTACTATTAGATGCTTGTAAAAAATTATCACAGACTGAACATAGTGCAAGAGATGATATTATGATTTCAACAGGTGGTACTACAAAGCCTGTAAAGCAAATTAAAATAGAGTTACTCCTTGATGATTTGGGATGGTCTTTATATTTAGCTGACTCGGATAATAATGATGCTACAAGTAATATTCAAGAAGGTATAAAAAATGCGCGGCTTGAAATACAACGAATCGTAAATGGTCAGCCAGGGGCACCTGAAGAAGTGGCCAAAAAGATTGAAGTATATATGAAGCTGATACTTCGTGGATATAGACACTTAACAGGGATATATTATACAAAGTCTCAGACACTTGAATTGGCAAAAAATTATGAAAGAATAACACAGTATATTTTATCTGGTGGAAAGGTGCTAACTTATGGTGGTGCTTGTTCTGCTAGATTAAGTGAATATTGTGGTGCTAATGTGGGAGGGATGATTTGTAAGAAAGTTGATATGTATACCTGCATTATAAATAATATTAAACAGGTATATTTTTCTGAAGATGCACAGGTGGAAGAAAAAGTATCTTTGAACAAATATATTGAAATTGGAAAACTGAAGATTTCTGAACGGGATCTGATACAGGATAAAAATAATTTCTTGCTTCTTTCGAAAGATACAAGATTGGATATGCTCAGAGAACAGAGTTATGCTTGGAGCCGGAATTCTGTAAAACTGTTGCAAAGAAGTATTTTATATGGATGGAGTAGAAAAACCGAAGGAAAGAAACGTGAGGTAAATGAGATTCCATTTGTTTCAGATGAAGAACGAAATTCTAAACTGACGGAAGCGAGAGCGTTTGCAAGATTATATTTTTATGGAGAAGAATTTTTCGATGCAGAATACGATGAATCTGATTTTGATAAGATAATTGCAAGTGGTGTAAGCACGAAAAAACAGCAAAGATACTTAAGTCTTTTAAATGAGATTACTATGCTTGATGTAGCTTCGAATAAAGGAAATATCGGAGGATATGATGATCGAGTTGAAGCTTTAATTCGACATATCAATGATACAAGAGATGCTTGTCGTGGATTAAGAGCGGATCTTTTTGCGCGTAATACAGGTTTTTTGATAAAAGCTTATTTGCTTAATTATAATTTGAACTATAGATATAATATGGGTGATGAAAGTACCCGAAGTGAAAGAGCAAAAAGGATTAAGCAGATTTCTCATGAGATAAAACAGTTGAGAGAAGAAGTGAATAGTTATGAACATGCTGATAATGATGAAGTAAAAAAAGTATATAGAAACGCATTATGTGAGTTAAAAGCATGTAAAAAAGAATTGAGAAAATGGAGATTTGGAAAGAGAAGAATTTGGGTTAGAATTCCAAAGCACTATGTTTTATCAACAGATAATACTAGGTATCACCTGACTTATGCAGATTTTGAAGATCGAAAGGTTATTTCAACGATAAAAGAGAGGTGGAAGGTACGTGATTAATAGATTTAAAAGACATAAAATGTACTTGGTTTTGGGAGCTATAGCTAGTGGAAAAAGTCAGGTTTCAAAGCAAATACGGCAAGAGTCATCAGATCTTGAATATTTGTGTGCGGATAGTTATAAAACCACTTTTTTTAATTACCAAACTTCTTCAGATAATTCGATAAAGGCTTATCGTTGTGCAGATGAATTGTTGTTTTATAGAGTTGCTAAACTATGCCACGATGGAGTAGATTTTATTTTGGAATTTTGTCCAACGAATCGAAATAAATTTGACACGATTAAATTTTATTCCCGTATGTATAAATATGATATTATTTCGTATTTTATTGGGACAGATGATGTAGAAATCAATTTAGAAAGAGCACATCAGAGAATTGAGCAAGGTGGAGATCCAATTTCTGATGATAAAATTAGTTCGAGATATCAGAGTGCATTTAATAGTATTCTGGAAATTGTAAATATTTCAAAATCAACCTGTTTTATTGATAATTCAGGTGAAGTCCCTAAAATGATAGCCATTCAGAAAAAAAATAAATTTCATATTTTGGTAAATGACTGTGAATGGTTCAATAAACGAGTTAAAAGAAAAATACTTAATCAGAAAGGATGATTGATATGGTAAATATTACAGCAAAAAAAATGGCAGAAGAAATCTTCAAGTATTGTATTGAAAATGATAAGAAGTATATTTTTATTTCAGGCAATGGTGCATCTGGAAAATCAGAATTAAGTAGCCTCATTCGTCAGGCGGCGATAGAAAGAGGGAATGTCAACACAATAGATATGGATGATTTTGTGGTTGATACAAAATTGCGCAAAGGTGCTGTGATTGAGTGGAGTGACGTTAAAACTGGAGAAAAGAAATTTGGTAGTTATAGCACCGTATTTGCTGCTTCGTATTTCTTGCAGAACATTAAGGCTATTATTTGTAATTTACGAAGAGGCAATAATTATTGGTATTGGCCGAAGCGTGCAAAATCTGAGGCTGAATCAGTTGTTGAACTTAAGGCCGATGCAGTTATAACAATTATTGAAGGAATTGGTTCTGTATATCTAGATAAGAATCCAGAGGATTCTATAAGTATTTTTATGCGTTGTTCAAAAGAAAACGAGATTGAAAGACGTATAATGAGAGCTAAATATAGTAATGAGCAGAATAGAGAGGAAGTAGAACGTCAGTATGAAGAAAGAAATTGTCAGTTTGAATCAGTAATACTTCCATATATGGATCAGCATGATTTGATTTTAGTAAGTCAGAAAGATTTTTCGCTGAATGTTGTAGAAGATAAATTGAGCGTTATCCATGCATAGGTATAAATTATTTATATTTGATTTAGACGATACGTTATTTGATTACAAAGCCACAGAAAAGAATGCTGTTGCAGAAGCGTGTAAATCTGTTGGTATTCAGTTTACAGATTTAATATATAGAGAATATAAGAGGGCAAATGATAAAGCCAAAAAATTTATTCCTGAATATATTGATTGCTTGGAACACTTTCGTGAAGCTAGGGCATGTTACTTTTTGGAAATGCAAGGGATAAGTTTGGATTATATGCAGGTGTTTATTGACACATATATGGAGGCATCAAAGAAAGGCGTACTTATTTCTGGGATAGAAGAGACGCTTCTTTTATTAGATCCAGTTCGAAAAGTAATAGGAACAAATGGAACTACAACACCAAGAAAAGATAAATTGATGAATTCTTCTATTGCTAAATATTTTGAAAAATTCTATTCTTCGGAATTGTTAGGAGTATCAAAACCTTCAAGAGAATTTTTTGAAAAGATTGCTAACGATAATGGTGTGAAAGTTGGAGAATGCTTATATATTGGTGATAACTGGTGTGTTGACATTGAAGGTGCAGTAAATGCAGGAATGGATGCATGCTTTATTAATTCTCATAACGACGAACGGATCGTATTCATAAAAGAATCAAAAGTATTGAAAATAAAAACAATTTCAAAATTAGTAGAGGTTCTAGATGAAAAAAATAATAGGCTTTAATTATAAATATAAATCTCAAGAGAAAGAGAGAAGTGAATTAATTAAAGAGATTGGATTTGATGGCGTTTTTATATATTCACAATATAATCCACAAAATTATATTGAAGATATTTTGGGTAGTGGGTTGGAAATAGAAACTCTTCATCTTTCTTATAAACGGTTAGAGAATGGAGTTTGCGTTGATTCTCGTTTTGTCAATAATTTGTGGCTTGATAACGATGCACAGAAAATTTATTTGAAAACTCTTTTGAATGAAATAGACTTTGCTAAAGCATATGGTATTAGAAAAGTAGTTATGCATATTACTGGAGGTAATACTCCTCCTAAAATGTCGCAGGTTGGTGTGGATTTTATTGAGAAACTATTAAATTATTGTGAAAACCAAAAAATAGAATTATGTTTGGAAAATTTGAGATGTCTTTCATACTTAGAATTTATTTATGCTAATTTAAAAAGCCCATATTTAAAGTTTTGCTTTGATACAGGACATGCAAATTATATGACGAAAAATGTAATGGAATTTCCATGGAGTATATATGGAAGATATCTCAGTTGTCTTCATTTGAATGATAATAATGGAACAAAAGATTCACATTCTATTCCATTTAAGGGGTCTATTGATTGGAATTTATTAATTAAAGAAATATGCAGTTGGAATTCTAGTATTAATCTTACTTTAGAAGTTAGAAGTAATGAGTTTGAAAGGGAGAATGTATCAGAGAGAAGATTTTTACAAGATTGCTATGAAAGTTTGATTTCAATAGAAGGTCTGATGCAATTACACTTTTAAACTATTTAAGATTTGAATGTGATTTGGTTTGTATATAGAGTAAAGGGGGTGAATTATGCTTTTATCAGAATATTATAATAATAACCTCTCAAGTTATATGAAAGCGGAACGCTATGTAAATAGCGGTTCGCCAAGTGGCTTTTCTGAGATTAATACTACTTCAGAGAGTACAAAACCTAAATCGAGTACTAAGGAGTTTGATGTTCTTGAAATAAAGTTTTCTGAAGATGTACATACAGAGGACTTTGGTTCAATTTCTGATTACATTGAACTATATCCTAATAGTATGCTTGTACATACGGATTTGCTAGGATCATCACTTTTGGCAAATGAGAAATTTGATATTGTAAGAAGAATCACTGTTGAACCGACTTCTAGTGGAAGAACTGTTCTTATGAAAAATGATAGACCTTGTTTTATTAAAATGGCATATCCAGACTTTTTAGGTCGTGTAAGACGTCATATGAGAAAAGAGCATGTGTTATCTGCTATGGAAGTGTCATCACGTTTACAGAAAGCAGTGGACGATCAGCTTATTGGAGTACCGTTTGCATTTTTAAGAGAAAATGCGGGACGTGTGATTCGATTACCTAAGAGCGGATATGAATGGGGTGTGATATTTAGAGAGTATATCCCATATCCATTTGTAGATATGAAAGAATTCTATATTCCGTTTTTCTCTTTATTTGGATATGAAGTGGATCCAATGACAGGAAAAGAAAAATGTAATAAAGATCCATCTTTGTTGTATCAGTTGTATGAAAAACAAACTGATTCGCCTGAGGAGTTTTTACTTAATAAAATAATTTTTCCTTTGTGTAAAGTGTATTTTGATGTTTTGCTTAAGACAGGAATTGAATTGGAAGCTCATGCTCAGAATATGTTATTAACTGTAGATGAAAAATTTCAGATACAGAGAATTGTGTGCAGAGATTTAGAATCTGCTGGGCGAGATGTAACTTTAATGCAACGGCAGGGAATCCAATATAATCTTGATAATATGTATAAATGCAATATGTTAATGGATGAAATATATGACAAATATCCTAAGTGGTATATTAATCATAGTTTTATGTTTGATTTCAAATTAGGGGAATATATTTTAACACCAATGCTAGAATGTGCGAAGGAATGTTTTGAAAATGTGAATATTGAAGAGATGCAAAGGCGAATTAAGATGTTTAATCAGCAATTTATTAAACAACTTCCAGATTTTTTTCCAAGTGAATGGTGTTATTATGAAAACATAAACTTTGAGGAAAAAGGATTAGAGAGAAAATATATTTGGCAGAGTAATCCTAAATACAGGTAGCGATCATGGATAATTTAGAGTTAATTTCGAAAATGAAGTTGCATTTAGAGTCAAACCCTGTAGACAGCATTATTGTTTCATGTGGAAATGAGTGTTTTCACATAAAAACATTCGGAGAAAATAAAGAATTACATGAAACAAGATCATTGTCTAAAATAATAATTTCTTTAGCAATAGGTAAATGGTTGGAAGAGAATGAAGATATATCTTTAAATACGAATGTGTGGCCGTATCTTGTGAAAAAACAAGATACAACGGTATATCATAAAACAACAATTAAAGATTTATTAATACAATCAGCGGGATATTCAAATTCGACATTATTGATGGGAGGACATACGGCTGTAAAAAAAGAAGAGTATCTTAGGTTACTGATGACACTTGAACAGGATTTTTTACCAGGAACAAGATTTGTATATTCGAATGCATCATACTATCTCCTGTCGGTATTATTTCAGAGAATGTCATCCATTAATATATATGAATATATTCGACAGACCATTTTTGATGATTTAGAAATATATGATAGTGAATGGGAGAATTGGGGAGAGTTCTGTGCCGGTTCAACTGGGTTATATTTAAAACCAAGTGATGTTCACAAAATAGGGTTACTTATTTTAAATAATGGTGTTTATAAAGGAAAAAAGGTGATTAGTTCTTCGTATATTAATGAAATGAAAAGGAAGCAAATCACATTGGATGTTTATAGGACTAATAATCCACTAAAGCCAATCGGTTATGGTTATGGTTTGTGGTATGTCAATCCAAATGTTCATTATATAAGTGGAGCTAACGGACAATATATTATTGTTGATGAAAGGAAAGGGATTGTAATTACCATTATGAGTACAGGCGAAATATATCCAATGCTTTCGCAAATTCAGAAATGGTTGTTGTAAAAGTGTTTTCCCTTTAAAGACTGGATGAATGATATGGATCTAAAGAACAGAATCTCAGATAAGTGATACAGAAGTGGGTAAAGGGTATCCCCCTAAGTGGGGTATAAACCTTTTCACAAAAGGTGACGGTTTCGCTATTTAGTATAAGAAGAAACTTTCACCGCATGTGGAGACGGTTGTTCTTTTGTCCCAATTAAAACAAAAATAAATTTTCTAAAAATGAAGAAAGTAGGCAACCACAGTGTCCGCAAGATAAGTGAGAGAACAATTGTGGAGGTACTGAAGCATTTTAAGATGATTCAGGAGAAATAAAAAGATTTTGTTCAATAGGAATTTGTAGGAGAACTACCGTTATGATTAGAGAATTACGAAAAGCAGATGTAAATAGAGTTGCAAAGATATGTTTTGAATGTATATCAAAAAAATACACGAGCAATATCTTTTTATCAAAGAGAGGGATTTGAAATTCAGAATAGTGGTTTAGATGAAGCTACTGGAGAAAAGGAATATGTAATGGTATGGCAGTAGAAATAGAAGTTTAGGTTTATAAAATGAATAATGGGTAACAGGGTTACTTTTTATGTATGGATACACTTAAGTATGAGATTCCAAATGAAATAGATAGAAATTTTTCAATCATAAGAATGTAGGAATTATGGCATATAACAATGTCAGAAAACCTACATTCTTATTTTTTATTTTATAATATATTGTTGATTCAATAGGATTCAGAATTGGCAAAAGTCATTAATTTCAAATTATTTAATTTAAATCAAAATTCAAATTATTGATATAAATAGTAAAGTATGATTGTAAAAAATAGAACTCACAATATATGTCTGTAGTACCAGATAAGCACTACGATAAAAAATTCCGAAAGCTATTTTTTGAAAAGAACTTAGAAATGCGGTTTATTGACCGCTGGGGGGAATAGTTAATTGTATGATTATGAAGAAGGAGGACAGTATTTATCAGATACGAAAACTACATTAACAGTGTTGGTCTATGAGTATTTGAAAATGTTGGAAATTTATAAATGATTGTATAATTACTTGGTATACAACAAGTAGGGAAAAGATATGAGAACGGATAAGATAGGTATTAATATTTCAAGGTTAAGAATTGAACGTGGAATCACGCAGGAACAGCTTGGCAGGGATATTGGACTGACAGCTTCTGCTATTTCAAATATAGAGTGTGGCAGGAGTGTGCCATCAGTGGATACTTTGTGCAAGTTTTCTGAGTTGTTTGGGGTTAAGGTCGACACCATATTATCTGATAAATCTGACTCAGACCTGAATAAGCTTGAAATGGAAGAAAAACTTGTTACTGTTGACAGATATTTATCTGAAATAAAAGAGATATCGGCTAATTACAGTATAGGTCATAGAAATTATGAGATTAGCAGGAAAGGAGGAGAAATAGTTTATAAAGCATCATCAAAGGAATAGATAAAATGTTAAATATGAGGAGGAAAACAGAGTGCACAGATTGAAAAGATGGATAGATGAAGAAGTCAGTATTTATAAGGAACAATTAAAAGAGAGTCCACTTGAAACAATAGCTATATATCTTTCGTGGGTATTTGTAATTATTATTGGATTAATGGCAGTATTTGCATATATAAAATTTATTATTGATGGCGGATATCCAATGAGTGTTGCCAGAGTTAAAGAAAATGGAGCTTTTGCCAGTGCTAATTTTACAAGTGGAACAACATATATAATATCTAATAACGTGGTTTGGATTATATTGGCAATAATTATTTGTATACAGACACTGGTTTCAATTATTTTAATGTTTGAGGAAAAAGTAATATGGAAATGGATATTGTTTATTATAGATATAATTGCAATGGTATTTTGTGTTGTAAAAATATCAACGAATCACAATTATTTGGTAAATCATGATATGGGATTAATATATGCGGCTGTTCTGCTTATTACAATTATAGTTTTCTTTAAACTTCTTATAGATAGTGATGGCAGTTATGTATTTCTTGCAGAAGGATTAGGATTAGCAGCATATCTTATTATACTGGCGTTAATTTTATTATTGGAAAATATAGTGGCGATTGGTGCATTAGCAGGAGCGATTATAGTTGTAGGAATAGTGGCTGCTATATTAATATTTGGTAATAGTTCAAAGGAGAGTGCAGGAAGTACATCTTCTGGAAGTGGAGGTTCGACCTCATATAAAAGTTCATCAGGTAATGTTGGTATGAAAAGCAGAAAGCCAGATAAAAATACAGCTAATACACCAGCTTATAAAAAAGATAGTAACCCTAACCATCATTATATTGCAAATTATAATGAAATATTGGGCGTCAAGCTATATAAGGTTCATGGTGATATGGGAGATTATATTGAATTAGATAACACAATGGTGGAGAAAAAGATATGTAGTCTTGCAGATGCAGAAAGTGGAAAACATAAATTTTATAGAGAAGAATCAGGAAAAGAAATCAGAGTTCAAGAAATTCCATGGAAATAAATAAAACATAAGGGGACACATTGTGAAGAAGAAAATAATAATAGGTGTATCGGCAGTAGTGATAGTTATAGTGGCAATAGCAGCAGGCATTGTAACTGGAGCTTCATCGAAGAAAAAAAGCAGTAATGATATAAATGTTTCGTGTAAGGCAGCAGTGACTAAAAATGAGGATATAACATGTTATGACTGGCTTAAGAAGTTATGTAATAAGACGGGTGTTGAAGCAGAGGATTACAGAAAAGCGGCTAAGGAATATGGATATATTACAGATAGCGATGAATTTAGTAATGATGACATAGCATCAGGCGGATTTATGGCTCTTACTTCAATGCGTGCAATGGGCGAAGGCAAAATGCAGATATATCTTGGAACTGATGATGTAATATCAGATAATACCAATATAGAGCTTGCAATTAATAATAACCTGATAGCAGAAGATTCGCTTGATATAGGATTTTCCGACCAGGAGGCTGATGGTATTCTTGATAAATTTGATGATTTATATTATGGAGAATTCTGGCCTGAGGATATTGAAAATGTTTCTTATAAAGAAAATGTTTCTCAGCTTCAGTTTTTTGATATTAAAGATTATAAAGAAGATGAAAATATTATATATATAGATGAAAGTGCAGCCAAAAATCTGAAAAAAGGTGACACATTTGTATTTGATTATATGGGCGAGAAAATTGCAAAGAAAATCGTTGAGGATATGGGAAATGGTACATTTTCATTAGAAGACCCTGAGATAGACGAGGTATTTAATACTCTTATAGTTTCAGATTCGGCAAGCATAGGAATTGACGATATTATTAGTTATTATGGACTTGATAATGTGAAGGTGTCGGCTGGAAAGCCTGTAACTATGCTGACAGCAGATGTGTCTGGTAATATCCATTCCAAGGGGTTCTCAATAGAGGCAGCGGTAAATGATGATAATGAACTTGAATTTACATTGACAGATAATGATACGGAGGCAGAATACAAGCTTCCTATTAAACAGAAGCTTAATAAAAAATGTGAGAATTTCTCTATAAAATGGGACGTTAATAATATAAATGTAGGAGCACAGGTTAAATATACTCTTAAGAGTGGGTTAAAATATGCATCTGTAGGTGTTGATATTGATTCAGAAATTTCAGGAGAAATCGGAGTTGAAGGTGATTTTTCAGATGGAATCCTTTTATGTCAGACACCTGCACTTATTGGTAGTAATCTTGTTGCAGTAAATGTAGCGTTATATATTGTTCCAGCAGTAGATGGTTCAGTTAATCTTAAAGTAGAAGTGCCATATTATGCAGGAGTATCATATGAAAAAGGGAAAGGCGTGAATGGAACAATGGGGCTTCGTTCATCTATGCAGACATCAATTGAGGCAGAAGGAACAATGGGATTGTATTTCAGGACAGCACCAATGCTTGTAACAATGAAATCCATTCCGTTGTTAGATGCAGAACTTGATATAGGTGCAGAAGCAGAAGCAACACGAACTGGCAGAACAAATGGGCAGATATGTTCTGATGTTAATGTTAAGTGTCCTGTTTTTATAATTGGAGTTGGTGATGAAAGTGTTAAATATAAGAATAAGAAATCACTTCTTTGTACAATGGATGTAAGTAAGAGTTGTGAATTTACATCATTTGCAAGAAGCAAATCACTTCATTATGAAAGACTTGCTGATGGCACGAAGCAGTTTGTGAAGGAATGTACATATAATGAGCAGCCAGAAGATGATAAGCCAAAGGAAAGTGAGGCAAGTACAGAAGCACCAACACAGGAGCAGCCAATACAGGAGCAGGTAACACAAAGAACAGATGTAAAAGAATCAGGGTCGCTTCATACATATAAGACGAGAATGGCAGAATATTTCCCAGAGCAGACGACATTTTATTTTGATTATCCGGATAATTGGACAGTGATTAAGGAAGATGTTATCAGCGGTGGTGGAGAGATAGTGAGATTAAAGAATGAAAATGGGGCAGAGTTGTATTATGAAGCATGGGCATATAAAGTTCCTGAAAATAATCAATATTATGGCGGCACCGAATATATAACATCATCGTTGGATAAAATTGCTAATTCCAGATATAGTCCAGAAAATGATTTTGGAATTGTTAAGATTAAAATTATAAGTAGAGAGAGTAAATTAACAGGAGAGAAAGTTATAGATGAGAATGGTGCGGAACTATATGCTTTAATGTCAGGTGGAAAAATATCAAAATATGTAAATTATGGGAATAAATTTACATGTTTTAGTTCTGGGTTTGAAGTAGGCTGTATGTTTGAATGCCAAGGTTCGAAAGTATTTATGACACAATTAAGCACTGATTATACAGAAAAAGATAAAGAGGAAATAATTGCAATATTAAAGTCATTTAGAGATACTCCTTAGAGACAATTTGTGATATAATCAACCTAAATTATCAGGTCGTGAAAACTAAAGATAAAGACTTGAGGGAGGGGGGATTATGAACGAATTTAATGACAACAGACAGGTGTATTCTGATTCGATAAGGGGAACATATGTAATATTTCCTTTAAAGTATGAAAGCAGTTTTAATCTTACAGAGCTTACTATTGATGGGGCAGAAAATGCGGATTTTTCATCATATGATATGTCAGATATTCTTGCCAGAAGATGTAGGAAAGAAAATGGTTTTGTCAGAAGATACATTTTAAATTCATGCATTGATGATGTACATTTTTCAGATGGTAAAATATTGGCAGTTAATGAGAGCCAGTTATATGTATTTAACAACAAAATAGCATTTTTCACGGTGCTTGTTACATATGACAATGCTGACGCGGGTTACATTGATAAGCTGATTAATCCGGGTTATGTACAGAATTACAATCGCAGTTTTGAAGAAAATGTAATTAAAATTGTAAGTAATATTTCAATAGGCGGGGTCAGTAATATATTCAGATTGTATATTGATGATATGAAACTGGCGGTGAAAGAGACATATCTTTTTAATGTGGCACTTGTAAGCAGGCGTTTTAATGAGTTGGAAACTATTGAAAGAATTACATTTAACGAACATAAATTAATAGACATTTCGCGTGATTTTTCGGATCCTTCAGAAAAGGATGTAGCATATACATACGGCGCGAAGGATACTAATATGTGTTCATACAGATGGGGTGCATGCATTACATCACAGTCAATATCATATGTGTACGCAACAGATGTTATGACAGCGGCAAATATTGCAGAGCAGTCAAGAGATGATGTATTTCTTACAATGCTGGTTTTACACCAGAAAAGTACATGCATGCTGGTTAATGAAGGAATTCAGAATACTCTGATTGACAATAAACGTCAGAGTCTTAAGTATTTCAGAAAAGTGAAAATGCTTAAAAAAGAAGCGTTGGAATTTCGTGCTTCAGGTACGCTTGCATCATCGCAGGTATCACGCTGGAATAATGTCTGCGAAACATACAGATATCTGTTAGCCGTTAATGGAATTGATGAAGCACTTGAAGAAATAGAGCAGAAGGTTGAACTCATAAGAGACGAGCAGGAGAGGAAATCTTCTGACATGCAGAATTATGTGGCAACTGTCATAGCAGTATTTGGCTTGATTTCGATTGTTGCGTCTGTATTATCGATAGTTGATCTGGTAAATAGCGGTTCAACAGACATAGTAGCAGCTCTTGGTGTTTCGTGCATAGGAGTTGTGTTGTTTGTGTTCTCGTGGCTGATTTTGATGTTGAAGAAATAAGATAAGAGATTTATTGGTTCTGAAAGGGGTTATATAATAATGGCTATTAATAAAAATGATTTTGATGTGGATTTTAAAGATACAATAAAAGTAATATTTAATGAAACTGAAGGTAGTGATTGGTATGGAGAATTTAAAGAAAAATATAAAAAATTTAAAGAAGCAGTAAATGAGGTTGAAAATAAGAAAAAAAGTGCTCAGGAAGAGGCAATAAAATTAATGTTATTTATAAGGGAGAAAATGAAAAAAGAGGGGCTTGCACCTAAAGAAGAATTCAATGAAGAATTAACTGAAGATTATAAAAAATGGTATGATTATATAATTAGAACAAATGAATCCCTAATATATAAAGATAAGTTTAAGAATGCAGTTGAATGTGAAGAAGAAAAGAAAAAGTATGATAATGGAAAGAAAATATTAAGATATGATTATGATAATTGGAATTATTCAGAGATTGTAAAAAATGAGAAAGACAAGAAGAATTGTTGGATAAAAGATAATACACATTATTATTATAATGAACTGGATCATTATTTAACACATTATGTAGAAAATATTATGCAAGACAAGAACATAAGATTTATCTCAAAGAAAGGGGAAAATATTAATACGGATTGGGGATTGCTTAGTGTTCAAACAGATATAGATGGTATGAAAATAATATTAAACAAAACGAAATAATAAGCCAAAAGGCGAAAAAACCCGACCTCTCCGACATTATAATAAATAATAGACGAGAGGTCATCTTGTCTGAACACAAAACACCATATAAAAGAGAGGAGAACAGCCAGACGAAAGGAGCTTATTAATGAAAAGAAGAAATCAATATATAAGCCAGCTCGGAGTATCGAGAAGAATTTATGGTGGTAATTTTGTTACAGAGAAAAAGCTGTACAGAATGCGTCAAAGATATCGATATGGATTTGATTATCGCGACATTTTTAATATGGATATGTCATTTGCAGAATGGCTATACTCACATATGCGAATGTATAAGGATAATAGTGTTCATGATGATACTATGACTACTGTAACATTTGATGGCAAAGAATACACCATACAAGAGGCGGTGGATTGGATTGTTGAAAATACTGGGGAATTTATCAGGTATGGTTATTATTTGGATACACATTTTGATTACATAACAAGATATCCTCTTATCGGGAAAATGATGAGTAAATTTAATCCGGCTGTCAGAATGTATTTACAGGAGTATGAATGGCTTGAAGATAATGAGTGTCAAATAACGGATAATTTTATTAAGGCAGGCGGACTATTTATTGAAATAATGCAATATTGCTGGTTGTAGGAAATAATGTCTATAGATAAGGAGAATCACAATGGCAATTAAATTTAAAGAGATAAGAAGATTTCTGGCAAGAAACACACGATTATCAATCTGCTTTTTAGATGGGCAGTATCATAATTATCTGTTGGTATCCGATATTCCGGCTTCAGAATATGATGAGTTATATGTTTATGGCATAGGAATAACTGATGTGGAATTTTCGCTGGATATTTATTCAGAACCAGATGAAATAAGTGGGGAAGTAAATATATCTGGTAGGAATTTTACAATACAGCCGGCGTTAGAGATTGTATTACATGATAAGCCACGGGATATTGAGAGAAACATTTGTGATAATCTGATATTTAAAGATTTAAAGCCATATTTACAGGTTATTGATGAGTTCAATATTGTTAATAAGTTGGACTGGTCAGATGAATCATATAAGTGCAGAGAAAACATTCCAGAAAAATATGACAACATGTATGTGTATGGCATTGGAATGGAGAGAATCTCTGACCATAAGAAAAGAATGGTGTTGGTGCTTTCGGATAACCAAAGACAGAACTAAACATAGAAAAAAATACATTTGAACATAGCAGATAAATGTGAAAAAGAGGTGGACATATATTTATGGATATTACAATAGATGATAATAGAAATGTATATGTGGTTTCGGATATTCATAACTATGCAGATGGATTTAAAAAGCTGTTAAAGAAGATACAGTTTAATGAGAATGATTTGCTGATCATTGATGGAGATATATTTGACCGTGGAGATAAGCCTGTTGAACTGTATTTTGAAATATTAAAATATCCCAATATACAGGTTATACAGGGCAATCATGATGTCTGGGTTGCAAGGCAGATTATTGAACAATTCGGACATAGAAAAATTGGAGAATATATTTCTTATAATACGGTGTCTATTATGGAGAAGCGGCTGACACCTGTTGATATGCTAAGACTTGCTGAATGGATACAGGAAAAGCCATATTATATTAATCTGACAATTAATGGCAGAAAATATCAGATAGCACATGCACAGACATTTCTGACGCCTGAGCGTATGTTGGATAAAAGAAAGATATATATGGGAGATGGGCATTATGAGTATTTTATCAGAGGTATGGAGGAACATGAGCAGTTTATATCGGTTGTGGGGCATACTGTAACTGATAACAGGAGAATATGGGTGTCTCCTTCAGGACGGACTATACGCATAGATTGTGGCGCTGGTTATAAATGTTATGGTAAAGAGGGAACACTGGGTGCAATAAGGTTAAATGACATGAAAGAATTTTATATTAATTAATAAATTATAATAAATGGTGGAAAAAACCGACCTATATGTCATTATAATAGAGAATACAATATATTATGATTAACACGAGGTGACATATGGCAAAGAGAAAGATTCAGAAACCAACCCGTTTTGAGCGTATGTATAAGGTGTGGGATTATCTGAGAAAGAATACAGATAGAAGACACCCTATCAGTATCGCTAAGATGAGGAAAGATGAAAATATAAATGCGTATATTGGTGATAAGGAGACTATTAACAGGCTTTTAAAAGATATGGCAAATATTATGAATCTGGAAGATGGAGGAAGTGATTATAAGCCAGAGGCTGAGTGGAGGCTGTATTTTGATGATTTCAAGAAGTTTTATGGTGATAAGGAACGATATGAACGGGATGATTCTGATGAAGATGATTCTTATATTGCAAATGTAATGCGCATAAAGAACCTTTACTATAACAGAACATTTTCTGAGAATGAGGTTGACTCAATTATTGAGGGTATTATGGCAACAAGGACACTGGATTCCAAGTCGGCGCAGGAGCTTGTTAGGAAGGTTGAGGACAATATGACTACGGTATTTTATAAGAGAACGCCGAGACATATATGTAAGGTTCAGGAGCCGGAGCTTGCAGACAGGGAACTGCTGAAGGACAATCTTGCCATTATACAGAAAGCAATTGATGATAATGTGAGAATACAATTCAGATTCAATGGCTATTCATATGAGAAAAAGCTGGAGCCGGTCAGGGCGGAGATGGACGAGCTCAGCCCATACTATATTGTTGCGAGTGGTGGAAAATACTATCTGCTGGCGGCTAAAGAGTATGAAGGTTACAAGCCCAATATGTCTATATGGCGGATTGACCTTATGACGGATATAGAGATTCCGGGAAGGAATGACAGGCTTCATATAAAGGGAATACCGCGTATTCCAAAGAAAAATGTTGCCAATCTTCCAGAAAAATGGTCAGAAGATTTTCAGTTGAAACATCTTAATATGTCGTTTGATAAGCCGGTTTTAGTAACGCTAAGAATTAAGAGTGAAAAATGTGAAGACAATCCGAAAAAGAGAGTCCGTCCCGGATATACATTTTTGCATGACTGGTTCGGAGATTCATTTACATACATAAGAACAGAAACGAAGCCGCCTTATGATGATATCGTCAGGGTGGAGTGTTCACCTTATGGTATGGCACACTGGGCATTGCAATACAGTGAACTTGTGGAAGTTCTTGAGCCGGAAAGTCTGCGGGAAGATATTAAAAGTAAGATAAAGGCGTTGAATGAAAAGTATTCATTGTAAGGGGAGGAGCCATTGTGATGAATTTGCTTGAATTTTTAGAGAATTGGGATGATAATACACAAGTTTTGGTCGAAAAAAATACAGAAAAAATATTTTCTGGAAAAATTGCGGATATGTCTGAGAATGTAGCATGCAGATATTGGATTCAAAAAGCTAGTGTAAAATACTATAATGAAATAATGCATATAGCTGTAGAGAATATGAAGGTAAAATAAAAATAATTGATTTTAGTGAGCAAACTAGGAGAAATATAGATGATTGATATAACTATGTCAGATGACTACAGGGCGTTTTTAGAAGAACAAAATTATAACTTCACAGATTTCCAGACAGCAACTCTTGTCTGGAATGACCCCATGAAAAGCAGACAGCAGAAGCTGGAGGAATTGGATTTATTAAGAGACACTACTAAAGATATTGTACTTAAGAAGCAGCTCATTGAAAGAATAGAGTATGAAAATAAATTGTTTGATACATTTAAAGATAATTCTAAGGGCAGATATGTATATGTGGTACAAGATACAGAACGATACAACATAGGATATTTTGGTAACTATGAAATGGCAGTACATTATATTTCAAAATGCATATCAGAAGATAAAAAAATGCTTGAATATGATATTTGCAAGCAGCTTATTGTACAATCACATGAAGATGAAAATGTACTTGTAAGATGTTTAGGCAGACCAGGTTCCGGGTTTAATTATGAAAGGTATGGGCAATATACTGGACAGCCAGTGGGAACTTATACATATGATTCTAAGTGCAATGTAAAACGGTGGTGGAGTGATGAACTGTCAAAAGGTGAAGTAGACATAGTAAATCCGTTCAGACCGGAAAGATTTGAAGATGCATTTTTTGAAATCCCATTTTGTTATAAGTCAGCAGGCACTCCGGTGAAGAATATAGTAAATGGAACATATGGAATACTTTCATCTGGCGAAGATGACTGGAATGATTATCTACAAGAGATTAAAGACAGAAAATGGGAAGTTGATTATTCAGATATTCAGGTTGTGGTTTTATATCCAATAAAGTCGGAGTACTGGGATCATATGCATTGTAATCCATTGCATCTTCAGATGGAACTGCCGCCACATATGGAGAACAAAGAGGAAGATGCAGCTTATAGGAGAGCCATGGAAGCACTTAGTGATTATTGCTTTTACAAAGGAGAACACAATACTGAGGAAACAGCTAAACGGTATATGAAGGAATATGCCAAGACTTGAGCAGGATAATATTTGGAGGTGCCTGATGATAGAAAATTTTATAGACAGATTTGTTCCATCCAAAGATGAAAGAGAGTTTCTTAAAGACAAGAGTGTTACATTTTCGGATGTGGAACAGGCAGAAATAATAATTAATCATGAGTGCTTAAAAAATTCAGAGAAAAAACAGGCAGTGCAAGAGTTGAAAGAAACCATATCAGATAAAGAATTGATAACGGATTTAAATAAGGCAATTGATGAAATACCGGATTCGGAGAATTGCTGGCACGAATCGGGTATGAAATGCTTTTATAGAAAATTTGATATTCCACATAATTTCAGACATGGGGATATAGTAAGAGTTGTTGATGGGAAACATGAAGGGAATATCGGAGTAATACTTGGGCTTACAGATGAAGAGTATGAGAAACTTAAAGTCAAAAAGGGTGATTACAGTGATATACAGATATGTGTTGATGTTATATTCAGAGGATATGATTATCTTGGAGAATTTTCACACTCGCATGTTAATCCAATATATATTGAGAGAATCCAGCTTTCAGAAAGTGATGCAAGGAAATATTACATCGACTATCTTGTGGAAACATATGATAAACAGTATTTATCAGATTATAATACAGCTACACACAAAGAAAAAATAAAACAAAGAATCCACATTTTGTCTGCCATTATGTGGGCGCAGGAACATCATAACCAGATTATGTATCTGGTGGATAGTGCAAAGGATAAAGCTTGTTTTCAGGAGATGCTGATGGAACATTATTATTTTGACAGAGAACAGGCATGTGCTATTTCGGATATGAGAATGAGTGCGTATACAGCATTAGAGAAAGCTAAGATAAAAAAGGAAATACAGGAAATATTAATAGAAATGTAATTATAAGAAAATGGAGGGCGTCAGATGGAATTAAAACAATCAGATACGATAAATAAATATGATAAAGAAATGAAATCACAAGAGGAGATAAAACATTTTCAGGAATCAGCGTCACTTTTTTATAAAGATGCACAGAAATTATACAAAGAAGATGTTGAAAGAAGGAAGAATAATTAAAGGTGAAACATGAGTATTGAGTATAATGTGCTTAATATATTAAAAGAACACAGTTCCAAAGAGGCTGCAATAACGCTGAAGGTTACTGATATCGTTACTTATATGCATAAGGATTATGATAAAAGCATTACAGATAAACAGGTCAGGAAAGCATTAAAGGATTTGACGGACTCAGAACTTAATCTGCCTGATGAACAGAAGGTAATCAGATACAGGACATATGACAATGAACGCCGCAAGACAGATTATTATTATAACAACATTATAACCGATGTAGAGTTTAAATTCCTAATTGATTCTGTGTTGTACAGTAACATTTTTAATAATGAAAGAGCACTGGATTTAGCTGGGCGGATTCAGACTTTATCAGGGAAGAATCTGAAAGATATAACACCTTATGCAAATGATTCTTTCGGGCGGACCAGATATGCACAGAATACAGATGTTCTGGCAAACTGCCAGCTTATAATTGAAGCCATTAAAAATAACAATTACATAGAATTTGACTGGAATGTATATGATGTTAAGAATAAAAATGTTTATCTGCATTTTCAAGGAAGAAGAACGGTGATTCCTATAAGACTTATGCTCAATAATGGAAGATATTTCTGTCTGGTAAGATACAGGGACAGCAGGAAAGTGTATACATACAGTGTTGACCTTATGACCAGATTAAGAGTAAAGGAACAGAGGAAAAGTGATGGAATAGGCTTTGATAACCTTAATATACCATTAGAGAGAGCAGTATATATTCTGAATCACCCTTACATGATGGGCGGTGAATTAAGGTCTTATATTGTCAGGATAGACAGGGAGTATTTTTCAAGACTGATAGATGATTTTTCATATGAGATAAATGTTTTGAAAGAAACAGATACAACAATTGATATCCGTGTAAATGCGTCATGCAAGGGAATGGCATACTGGCTGTGTCATCATTATGATATAGCTTCAATTGTTGATAATAAGGATAAGGAACTGAATAAAGAATTAAAGAAGGCAGCAGAGTCTATATTAAGACAGGTACATGATTGAAAAAAGGAGGAATACGAATGAACTACTATATTAGTGATATGCATTTCTTCCATAAAAATGTGACAAAGGAAGGCAATAATTTTGATAACCGTCCATTTAATTCATTAGCTGAAATGCACCAGTATATGAAAGAAAAATGGAACAGTAAGATTACAAATGGTGATACGGTTTATATTCTTGGAGATATTGCCATGCGGGGTACAAACGAGGAGCTGATAGCCTTAGTTGCACAGTTAAAGGGCAAGAAAGTTCTTATTAAAGGGAATCATGATGATGTTTCTGATATGAGGTATAAGAATGTTTTTGAAGAGATATATGATTATAAGGAAATTACTGACTATGCAGACCAAGATGCATACAAGCTTGTATTAAGCCATTATCCTATACTTATGTGGAATGGACAGCACAGGGGGACAATACATTTGTATGGACATACTCATAATACTTATGAAAATGAATTCTATCAGGAATGTTTACGCAAGCTGAATATGGAAATGCTTATGCGGTCAGAGAAGTGTTATGATATAGCAAGGGCTTACAATGTAGGCTGTATGATGCCTTATATGAATTATGAACCACGTACACTGAAGGAAATACTTAATAAATAACATAAAGAATAATCACATTGATATTGACTGTGGCGCATATCTGCCTGGTGGAAGGCTTGCGGCAATATGTCTGGACACAGGTGAAGAATTTTATTCTGGTGGCAATGATAAAGACTGAGAATTTATGGAGGAATGTACATGAAAATATATTGCATGAGTGATATACATGCGTGCCTTGAGTCATTTGAGGCTGCTCTGGAAAATGTAATCTGTCATCTTGATGAAGATGACACAATGCTTTTATTGCTAGGCGATTATGTGCATGGTGGTGATTCTGGTAGAGGAGTGCTTGATAAGATAATGCATTTGCAGGAACAATACGGCAATGATAAGGTCATGGCACTCATGGGGAATCATGAAGATATGGTAATAGGCGGCGAAAGTACCATAGATTCGATGTATGGAGGCATGCAATGGTATGATAATGAAAATGCAGATGATTTATACATAAGCTGGTTAAGCAGCCTACCAAGATATTACACAGAAGGCAATACTATATTTGTGCATGCCGGAATTGATGAAACTGTCGGTGATATGTGGGAATGGGAGACATCTGATGATATATACACAGCGAAATATCCTGCTGAAACAGGCAGGATAGAAGGTCTTGACATGAAAGTGGTAGCAGGTCATGTCTATACATCTGAGATATCAGGAGATTCAACGTTTAATGATATATATTATGATGGTGAAAATCACATATACATAGATGGGAATGTGTTGTCAACAGGGGTTATTCCGGTGTTAATGGTTGATACTGATACAGACAGCTATTATCGCATTACCGATGGAGGCTGCTGGCTACTGACGGAATATGAAGAATAGTATTGTTTAATGTCAAATGAAATGGAGGCCATTGATATATGATATATGCTATGAGTGATATTCATGGATGCATAGGAGAGCTTCAAAAGAATATGGAACAGGTTGATCTTGGTGGTGATAATCGCATTGTATTTTGTGGAGACTATATTGATTATGGTGACAGTTCGTATTATGTTTTGAAGTATCTTTGGGATTTGCAGAAAAAATATGGTGCAGAAAAAGTTGTTGTTCTTAAGGGTAACCATGAGCAAATGTTTTTGGATTGGATTGAGGATTACAGAAACATATATTCAGATGGAACAGAAGATTGTATGACTTTCAATGATTGGATTTGCACGGATTTTGATTATGGAGCAAATACCATAAGTACATTTATATCGGAGCAACAGATGGATTTCTTAAATCAGATAGCAAGAACATGTTCCATGGAAACAATTAGCAGAGAAGCAGTTCAGATGATTCTTTCAAATCATGAAAAGCTGATTTGGTGGATTCAGCAGATGCCTTTATATTTTGAAACAAAAAGTCAGATATTTGTTCATGCAGGAGTAGATGAAGAAGCAGGAGAGTACTGGATGTGGGGAGCATCTGATAATACTCTTCTTGGCAAGTTTCCGGCAACGAAAGGTAAGTTTTATAAAACGATAATAGCAGGGCATGTTGGAACTTGTAGTAGAGATCTTGCTGCTAATCGGAGTTATCACGATGTTTATTATGACGGAGAGAGCCATTATTATATTGACGGATCGGTTTATAAGGGTGGAAAACTGTTGCTATTAGCTTATGATGAAGAAAACGAAAAATATTATCAGGTTGAAAATGGCAGGATGGTTCTTGTTAAACCCACTGGCATATAAGAGAGATAGATTATATAACGTCCATAAATCCAATTAGAAATGCCTGATTAAAATAACACGAAATTAATTTAATATAAATATACAATAGCAGCTTCGGTAGAAGCTGCTATTGTATGTAATGACAGTAATATGCTGAATATTATTTAGTCCCAGTAGACCCAAATCCTCCATCACCTCGCACTGTATCACTTAATTCCTCAGCCTCAACGAATTCAGCAGTGATATAAGGTGTGAGTACAAGCTGTGCAATTCTGTCGCCAGGTTCAACGGTTACAGGGGATTGTGAATGGTTGTGTAATGCAACCATAAGCTCGCCGCGGTAATCAGAGTCAATAACGCCGACCTTATTGGCTGGGGCAAGACCTTTTTTGCACGCCATACCGCTTCGTGCGTATACAAGACCAACAAGGCCTTCAGGGATTTCCATAGCAATCCCTGTCTTGATGAATTCTGTAGTACCAGCGTTGATTATCACTGGTTCAGTCATTCCGGAATAGAGGTCTGCACCGGCAGAGAATTCTGTACCATAAGTTGGAACTATTGCATTTGGTGTAAGCTTTTTAAATTTAACTGTCTGTTTCATTGATAATTATTCTCCTTAATATTATTGATATTCAGGTGACTGACTAATACCTAAAATTTTTATATAGATTTTCCACTAATTATTGGTATTCTTCAGCAGTAACTACAGTGCCTTCTTTTAAGGACTGCTGTACAAGTATTGTGCGCTGGTTTGATGAACCCTTGAATTTAAGCATCATATCTTTTAATTCTTCAACAAATCTGCCATCTACGCATACGTCAATATATGAAAGCATTTCTCTGGTTTCAGGATATTTGTCATACATTTTATCCATAATATCCTCATCAAAAAGGTAACCGGTAAAGCACCATATATCCTTGGCCGGATAGTTTTCCTTTACAGCCTTTAGAAGCGGAATAAGTCCCCTTTGATTGGCTGGTTCAAATGGTTCGCCGCCAAGCAGTGTAAGACCAGCAATATAATCTGGCTTCATTGAATTAATGATATCAGATATGGTTGCATCAGTAAAAGGTGTACCATAGTTAAAATCCCACGCAATTTCATTAAAGCAGCCTTTGCAGTGGTGTGTACATCCGCTTACAAAAATGCTTGTACGTACTCCAGGACCATTGGCGATGTCGTTATATTTAATTTCAGCGTAGTTCAAAATATTCCTCCTGATTATGTGCCTTATATGTAAATTAATATGTATAATATCATAAATTGGACAAATATAACAGTGGTTAGAAGTGGCAATTAATATTATAATAACAATAGTTAAAGATTTAACGCATAACGTAATAGAAATAGTATAGCAGACACTACATATGTAAAATGCATAACAGAAATGAGGCTTTATATGGTTGATATATTTTTTGACAAGTTATACAGATATCCAAGAATTAATGAATGTGTTAGCATAGCAGTTCCATTTGCTAAAGGGGAACTATATAATACGGATAATATAAGCATAGTTCAGAATAAGAGAAAATGTATTATCCAGCCAAAGGTTACGGCAGAGTATGATGACGGTAGTATAAAGTATCTTTTTGTTGATTTTATGGCAGATTTACCAGCTAATAAGTCGGCAAAGGCAGTATTGACAACTACTAAACAGGAGTTAGCTAATCTTATAGCAGACGGACAATCAGAGTGTGCTAATCAAGATGGCACCATCAGTGTAACACCGGTTAATAATGGCTTTTTAATAAAATGCGGCAGTCTGGAATATGAGGTTGCCAACAACAGCAGTTCAATATTCAGGCAGCTTAATGATTACAGGAAAGTATATACAGATAAGAATTTTGAAGGTCCATATCTTAAGGATAAAGATGGCAATGCTTATAAGCTTAAGATTGGAGAGTGGAAGGTTGTTGAGGCTGGACCAGTTACTGCAAGCGTAGAAGCTGAGTGCAGTAATATCGCAGTAGGGAATATTGAGAACAAAAATATTAAGGCAGTTATTAAAGTCACTGGTTATGCCGGAAAGCCATGGGTTAATATTACATACAGAATTATTAATACATCAGATGATGAGTTAAAGATAAAGTCGCTTGTATTTTATATTAAGAAATCAGAAGATAGTGTAATTACAGAGCAGTTAAAGCCTCTTAAAATTGCAGCAGGTAACGATTCAACAGGCTGTGGTGATATCCGTACAGATAATTCGCATAATGATGGTCCTGTATTTGTGACAAGGGGTACAACAGAGCTTGATATGCTTGAAAAGAAGGCTGATGTCAATAATATAAGAACCGTTGTTGCAACTTCTAATTATAAGACAAGCTTTATAATTGGTAAGAATGGCGAGGAGGTCAATGAGGTAATTGATGATAAATATCTTGTGAAAGAGGCTAATGAGCATTTTGCAGAGGTATTTTATGGAACATTTATGGCTGATTATACTGATGGTGAAGATGGCTTTAGTGTTACGGTTCATCAGGCACAGCAGAATTATCCTAAGGCAGTGAAGTCGTGCAGGGAAGGTGTGGCTGTTATGCTTGTTCCTGAGAATGTCGGGGAGATTACTATGCAGTCAGGAATGGCAAAAGAACAGCAGTTTATGATACATTTTCATAGCCCTGATATGAAGCTGTGGGAGATAGACAACAGGAGTCTTATATACCAGATGCCAGACAGACCATATATAGCACCAGAAGTGTTTAAGAGGGCAGGGGTTATGATTGATGTGTTCCCTGTAAAGTATAATGACGATTTTGAGATATCACTTATGGCAAAAGCAGACGGACATTCAAGGTGCTATGGTATGCTTAACTGGGGCGATACGGTAGATCAAGGCTACACTGTTCAGGGACGTGGCGGTGGAAAGCCTGTTTGGAGCAATAATGAATACGATTATCCACATGCCTGTGCACTTATGTATGCAAGAACCGGTGTCAGAAGATTTATGGATTATCTGATTGTGTCAGCAAAGCATTGGATGGATATAGATGTGTGCCATTACAGTAGTAATCCTCTTAGAATTGGCGGACAGTGGGAGCACACGGCTGGACATTGTAAGAATGGTGTTATGGTATGCTCTCACGAGTGGGTCGAGGGTCTGCTTGATTATTACCATTTTACAGGTGATAAGAGAGGTTATGATACAGCAGTTGGAATAGGAGAAAATGTATTAAAACTTCTTGAAACTCCTATGTATCAGGTGCCGGGTGAAGCCAATGCAAGGGAAACCGGATGGGCACTAAGAACACTTACAGCCCTGTATGTAGAGACTAATGATAATAAATGGCTTGTAAAATGTGACTGGATAATTGATAATTTTAAGAAGTGGGAAGAAGAATATGGTGACTGGTTATCACCTTACACAGATAATACAGCCATAAGAGTAGGCTTTATGATATCAATAGCGGTAGGAAGCGTTATGAGATATTACAGAATATTCCCAAGAGAAGATATCAGGCAGATGATATTAAGGGCAGTTGATGACCTGACAGAGAACTGTTATATGGATAATGGTTTGTTCTATTATAAGGAGCTTCCAAGTCTTGCAAGAAATGGCAATAATACCCTGCTTCTTGAAGCACTTGCAATAGCCTATGAGCTTACAGGTAATAAACAGTATCTTGAATATGGACTTAATACGTTCAGGGGTGCTGTGAATGAAGTGCCTAAGGGAGCAGTAGGAGTCAAGACTATTATAGATGATGCGGTAATATGTCAGGGTAATTCAGGGAAAGGATTTGCACAGAGTTTCATACCACTTGCAACTTATTATAATGCAATTAGTGAAAATAATATGACATTCTGGCAATAATGTGTTAAAATAAATATTATGATGTATGTGTAAGAGGCATAAGATGGCATTTCAGTAATGAAAGATGTCATTTTACTGGGACACACAGCACACCGGAAACAGACAGCCATATCAGAAAGAATATACTGATATGGCTGTTTGGGTTAAATAATCATAACACAGAGTAACAGCCTAAGGAGGTTAATTATGAGAATCGGTATAAGAGCACACGATGTGGCATATGCACCACTTAATGAACTTATTCCTAATATACATAATCAGGGATTTCATTGTATGCACATAGCATTAAGCAAGTCTATTAAGGAGTTCAAGCCTGGAGTAGAGACTATGACACCGGGTCTTGCAATGTATATTAAAGAATTATGTGCAGAGAATAAGGTTGATATAGCAGTACTTGGCTGTTATCTTAACCTTTGCAATCCTAATGAGGAGAAGCACAAGGAGATAGTTGAGAAATATAAGGCACATATAAGATTTGCAAGTATACTTGGCTGTGGCGTAGTTGGTACAGAGACAGGTGCTGTCAATGAGGAGTACAAGTATGAGCCGGCTAACCATTCAGAGGAAGCTTTACAGTGCTTTATAGATAATTTAAGACCAATAGTTAAATACGCAGAGCAGTTTGGCGTTATAGTTGCGATTGAACCAGTATGGAAGCATATTGTTAATACAGTTGAGAGAGCAAGAAAGGTTCTTGATGCGATAGACTCACCTAATCTTCAGATTATATTTGATCCAGTTAACCTTTTATATGTGGGTAATATAGATAAGCAGGATGAGATAATTAATCAGGCATTTGATTTATTATTAAAGGATATAGCAGTTGTCCACTGCAAAGATTATGTCGTTGAAGGTGATGAGCTTAAGTCAATAGCGGCAGGAACAGGTGGACTTAATTATCCTCTTCTTCTTAAGAAGATTAAGGAACATAAGCCATATGTTCATTGCACACTTGAGAATACTGTACCAGAAAATGCAGTAGCAACAAGAGAATTTATGGAAAAACTATATTCAGAAGTGTAGGGAGAAATTATATGCCAGAGAATAATATAGAATTAGCAGGCAATACCAATATCAAGACAAGTCAGGTGGACAAGTCGGTTGATACTCCAGCAGATTTTACAAGTCCTGAAGTGCTTTATAATAAGCTTATAGAAACAATCAGGCAGTATCATCCCTCATCAGATTTATCTGATATAGAGAGAGCATATAAAGTGGCTAAGGAGGCACACGAAGGACAGTTTAGAAAGTCTGGAGAGCCATATATTATTCACCCATTGTGTGTTGCCATTATATTAGCAGAGCTTGAACTTGATAAGGAATCTATTATTGCAGGTCTTTTGCACGATGTTGTGGAAGATACAGTTATGACAAGTGAAGATGTTGCTAGGGAATTTGGCGATGAAGTAGCACTTTTGGTAGATGGTGTAACAAAGCTCACACAGCTTAATTACCAGCACGACAAGATTGAAGTTCAGGCTGAGAACTTAAGAAAAATGTTCCTTGCAATGGCAAAGGATATACGGGTTATTATGATAAAGCTTGCCGACAGGCTTCATAATATGCGTACAATGCAGTACCAGTCACCAGCCAAGCAGGTAGAAAAGTCAAGAGAAACTATGGATATATATGCACCTATTGCCCATAGGTTAGGTATATCCAAGATTAAGGTAGAACTTGATGATTTATCAATGAAGTATCTTATGCCGGATACTTATAATGACCTTGTAAAGCAGGTTGATATTAACAGACCGGGCAGGGAGGCATTTATAAAGAGCATTATCAAAGAAGTAGGCATGCACATTAGCAATGCTGGAATTGAAGCTGAGATAGACGGAAGAGTTAAGCATTTCTTCTCAATATATAGAAAGATGGTTAACCAGAATAAGACACTTGACCAGATATATGATATATTTGCCGTTCGCATAAAGGTTGATACAGTCAAGGATTGTTATGCGGCACTTGGTGTTATTCACGAAATGTATAAGCCAATACCGGGACGTTTTAAAGATTATATAGCAATGCCTAAGCCTAATATGTACCAGTCGCTTCATACAACACTTATTGCTTCTAACGGACAGCCATTCGAGGTACAGATAAGAACTTATGAAATGCACAGAATTGCTGAATATGGTATTGCTGCCCACTGGAAGTATAAAGAAGGCAAGACAGGAGAGTCTGATAAGAGTGAGGAAGCTAAGCTTAGCTGGCTAAGACAGATTCTTGAATGGCAGAGAGATATGTCTGATAACAAGGAATTCTTATCATCAATTAAGAATGACCTTAACCTTTTTTCTGATTCAGTGTACTGTTTCACTCCTACAGGTGATGTTAAGACACTTCCAGCAGGTTCTAATCCAATAGATTTTGCATACAGCATACATAGTGCTGTAGGTAACAAGATGGTTGGTGCAAGGGTCAATAGCAAGCTTGTTAATATTGATTATGAGATTAAGAATGGTGACAGAATTGAGATTATAACATCACAGAATTCCAAAGGACCAAGCCGTGACTGGCTTTCGATGGTTAAGTCAACACAGGCCCGTAACAAGATTAACCAGTGGTTTAAGCAGGAGCTTAAAGAAGACAATATTATAAAGGGCAAGGAACTTATATCTAATTACTGTAAGAGTAAGGGAATTGTTCTTTCTGAGATTAATAAGCCTGAGTTTGTTGAGAAAGCACTAAGAAAATATGGTTACAAAGACTGGAATGCTGTTCTTGCGGCAGTAGGACATGGTGCATTAAAAGAAGGTCAGATTGTCAATAAGCTTAATGAGGAATATCAGAAGACCAAGAAGGCTGAGATAACTGACAAGCAGGTACTTGACAGCATTGTGGCAAGTGAGAGCAAGGAGAAAGAGAAGGAGAAGAAGGGCAAAGGCGGTATTGTTGTAAAAGGAATACATGATGTTGCTGTCCGTTTCTCTAAGTGCTGTAATCCAGTGCCGGGTGATGAGATTGTTGGGTTTGTTACAAGAGGAAGAGGAATATCAATTCACAGAACAGACTGTGTTAATATTCTTAATTTCCCAGCTAATGAAAGAGCAAGGCTTATTGAAGCTGAGTGGGAGCAGACAGAGAATAAAGATGAGAAGTACAGTGCAGAGATTAATATATATGCAGGCAATAGAAAAGGACTTATTGTTGATATTTCACGTCTGTTTACGGAAGCCAATATAGATGTAAGATTTATGAACAGCCGTGTTAATAAGAAACAGCTTGCAACAATCAATCTTGGATTTGTTGTATCTGGTAAGGAAGAGCTTAACAGATTAATTGACAATTTAAGAAAGATTGACGGAGTGACAGATATAGAGAGAGCTACAGGCTGATATTTATAACTGCTGTCGTGCGAAGTTAAGATATTTTATATATTGCTTCGTACGGCAGCATTTTTGACACAGGGATTGGAGATTATAATGTATAAAATAGATGTAAGAGTATTAGGAATGGTAGGAACGAACTGTTACCTGCTTTGTAATACAGACACTAAGGAGTGCGTGCTTATAGACCCTGCGGATAATGCTGGAAAGATAAGCGAGATGATAGATGAGTCGGGCTGTATGTTAAATGGAATACTTTTAACACACGGACATTTTGACCATATTATGGCAGCAGATGAAGTGAGGGATAAGTATAATGTTAAGGTGTATGCTTCAGCAGAGGAGAAGAATACATTAAGTACACCTCATATTAATCTTGGTGAGGCTTATGGAATGAACCTGTCTGTGAAGGCTGATATATGGCACAATGATGGTGATGTACTTAATCTTGCAGGCTTTGATATTAAGGCAATCCATACACCGGGACATACGGAGGGTGGAACGTGCTATTATATTGAGTCAATCGGCGTGTTATTCTCAGGTGATACACTTTTCTGTGAGTCAGTTGGAAGAACAGATTTCCCTGGTGGAAGTATGAGCGACATTGTGCATTCAATTAAGGACAAGTTAATGGTACTTCCAGATGATACCAAAGTGTATACAGGACACGGCGAGGGAACAAGCATAGGATATGAGAGGGTTCATAACCCGTTTATAGGTGCATAAGAAAGATGGACAATATGATATATATTAAAATTGATAACGATACATTTTATGATGATGCAATAGTTCTTGTGCGTTCATTTTACCCAAGAATGGAGGTCAAGGCATATAAGCAGGATACAGTTGTCACAGAAGATGATAAAGTGATTGATATAACAGTACCTGATATGACAGGGCTTAACAAGAGCGAAATGCACGATAAATTCAAGTCATATTTATATGACAGGCTCAGCCAGATGACAGGAAAGACACTGCCTTGGGGTTATCTTACAGGAGTGCGCCCAAGCAAGATTGCATATGTTATGCTTGAAGATGGCGAAGACGAGCAGACTATAAAGAAGCATTTTGTGAATAAGCATAAGGCGAGTGAGAAGAAAGCCAGCCTTGCAATAAATGTAGCAAAGAAAGAAATGGACATTCTTAATAAGATAGATTATAAGAATGGTTACAGTTTATATATTGGAATACCATTTTGTCCAAGTATATGCCTGTACTGCTCATTTTCATCATATGCACTTGATGCGTATAAGAATTATGTGGACGATTACCTTGATGCACTTATTAAGGAGATGACCTTTGTAGCCAGGACGATGAAAGGCAGAAGACTTGATACGGTGTATTTTGGCGGTGGAACACCAACAACACTTGGTGCGGCACAGCTTGACAGGCTCATAACGGCTTTAAAGGAGCTTTTTGATATTGACGGCTGTCATGAATTTACAGTTGAAGCAGGACGTCCAGACAGCATAACAAGGGATAAGTTAAAGGTGTTAAAGGCACATAATGTTGGAAGAATATCTATTAATCCGCAGACGATGAACCAGCAGACACTTGACCTTATAGGAAGAAAGCACACTGTAGAGCAGATTAAAAGTGTGTATTCTATGGCAAGGGAAGAAGGTTTTAATAATATTAATATGGATATTATTCTTGGCCTTGTTGGTGAAGATGTTGATGAGGTGGCTCATACATTATCAGAGATTGAGGCGATGAAGCCTGAGAGCCTTACAGTACATTCTCTTGCAATAAAGAGAGCGGCGTCACTTAATATATGGAGAGATAAGTATAAGCAGTTATCTACCAAGAATACAGATGAGATAATAAGAATGACAGAGGACACAGCCAAAAGACTGTCAATGGAGCCTTATTATATGTATCGTCAGAAGAATATGGCAGGTAATTTTGAGAATGTCGGTTACTCAGTTGTGGGACTTGAATGTATATATAACATTCTTATTATGGAGGAAAAGCAGACAATAATTGCCTGTGGTGCAGGAGCTTCCAGCAAGGTAGTATTTCATAATGAAGCAGATGATAATCATTCAGTCAGAATTGAGAGAATAGAAAATGTAAAAGACGTTCGTAATTATATTCAAAGAATTGATGAAATGATTGATCGAAAGAAGAAATTCTTTGAGGAAAATAATTTCTAGAAATAATAGTTATTGAAATAACAATTTGAAATGAATTATTATTTGGTAATAAATTCCTTAGGATAGATAGAATTAAATTATATTTAAAGGAATATAGTGTCCTGAAATCAGGATATACGCTTATTATAAAAAATATAGAAATGAGGATAATATGAAGATAGCAGTTGCTTACGAGAATGGAAATGTTTTTGAGCATTTCGGACATTCAAGACAATTTAAGATTTATGAAACAGATGGACAGAACATTGTTAAAGAAGAAGTTATAGAGAGTGAAGGCTCTGGACATTCAGCTATGGCAGGACTTCTTGCAGGTCTTGATATTAATGCTGTTATATGTGGTGGTATCGGTGGTGGTGCTGCCAATGCATTAGGCGAAGCAGGCATAGAAGTATATTCAGGTGTATCAGGAAATGCAGATGAAGCACTAGAGGCATATCTTAATGGAGAATTAATATCAGAGGGTGTTAATTGCAGTCATCATTCACACGAAGAAGAACAGAACTGTGGAGCTGCTGATACAGAAAATGAAAGCTGCGGCTGTGGCTGTGGTTGTGGAAGTGACACAGATGACGGAAGCTGTGGCTGTGGAAGTAATGAAACATCAGGCTGTGGCGGCTGTTCAGGTTGTGGTGGAGGAGCACCTTTATTTGATGGAGCTAATGTAGGCAGGGTGTGCAGAGTACACTACAAAGGAACATTTAACGATGGAACACAGTTTGATTCATCTTATGACAGAGGAGAACCGCTTGAATTCACCTGTGGTGCAGGTATGATGATACTTGGCTTTGATAAGGCTGTAGCTGATATGAATGTAGGAGATATAATAGATGTACATTTAATGCCAGAAGAAGCTTATGGAGAGAAAGACCCAGATGCAATTATCACAGTTCCAATCAGCGAGCTTGCAGGTTCAGAAGAACTTAAGGTTGATGATATGGTATATCTTCAGAATGTATATGGACAGCCATTTCCAGCTAAGGTAACAGCATTAACAGAGAATGACATAACATTTGATGCTAACCACGAGATGGCAGGAAAAGAACTTAACTTTAAGATTGAGCTTGTAGAAGTTAAATAAGACTTGAGTAGATTATTAAGAATAAATCTCCCTGTAACCTATATCCGGAAGCAAAGGCTTAGGAAAGATATAAGTTATAGGGAGATTTTATCAGCTTTAAGTATTATTATATATAAATGGTTTATTGTTCTAATCTTTACTTGTGAAATGTTTAGAGCGTATTCATTAAAATATATTGACCTATTCTTAATATTAAATATTGAGAATTATTTTAATATGGAATTATTCTTCCTCATCAATTATTCGTCTTGCAACATATACACCACTTGCAGAAGCGTGTGATAATGAATGTGTAACGCCGCTTCCGTCACCGATTATGTAAAGACCTTTGTACTTGGTTTCAAGGTTGTTATCAATCTCAACTTCCATATTGTAGAATTTGACCTCAACACCATATAAAAGAGTGTCGTCATTGGCAGTACCCGGAGCAATCTTATCAAGAGCGTAAATCATCTCTATTATTCCATCAAGTATACGCTTAGGTAGAACAAGGCTTAAATCGCCGGGAGTAGCAGAAAGAGTAGGTCTTACAAGTCCTTCTTCAATTCTTTTATCTGTGCTTCGTCTGCCTCGTATAAGGTCACCGAATCTTTGGACAATTACACCGCCTCCAAGCATATTAGAAAGACGTGCAATACTTTCACCATATCCGTTGCTGTCCTTGAAAGGTTCAGAAAAGTGCTTTGCAACAAGCAGGGCAAAGTTAGTATTTTCAGTCTGTTTATCACTGCCTTCATAGCTGTGTCCATTAACAGTTACAATGCCGTTCGTATTCTCATTAACAACGATACCGTTAGGATTCATACAGAAGGTGCGGACTAAATCCTCAAACTTTTCAGTCCTGTATACAATCTTACTTTCGTATAATTCATCTGTAAGATGTGCAAATATAACAGCAGGAAGCTCAACTCTTACGCCGATATCAACACGGTTTGATTTGGTTGGAATATCTAAGTCCTGACAGACTTTTTCAATCCATTTGCTTCCGCTTCTTCCAACTGACACAATACATTTGTTGCAGTCCATATAGGTATCTTTGTAATATATGCGGTAATTATTATCGATTATTTCAATATTAGTAACAGGAGTATTAAAGTAGAAATCAATATGCTCCTTCATTTCATTGTACATATTTTCAAGGACAATATAATTAATATCAGTTCCAAGATGTCTTACAGAAGCATCAAGAAGCTTTAATTTGTTCTGCATACATAAAGTCTTGAATTTAGTACCGGCAGTTGAGTACATATGCGTATCCTCACCGCCGTGGGAAGTATTGATGGTATCAACATATTTCATAAGGCCAATAGCTTCTTCCTTGCCGATATATTCGTAAAGAGTACCACCAAAGTCATTAGTAATGTTGTATTTGCCATCAGAAAATGCTCCGGCACCGCCAAAGCCATTCATAATGGCACAGGTTGGGCATTTGATACAGGATTTGATATTCTTTCCGTCAATTGGACATTTTCTCTTCTCTAAAGTATTACCTTCCTCAAATACGGCAACCTTTAAATCAGGAGCTTTCTTCATAAGCTCGTAAGCAGAGAATATTCCGCCCGGACCAGCACCTATAATTATTACATCATATTTCATAAAATATTCACCCCACAATCGTTAATCGTCCTAAGTATTATATTATAAAAGCAGGATTATTAACAAGCAAAACAATTAAGATATGAATATTAACCTTGAAAGTGTTGTAAATACAACATATTAATGCGGAATGAAGATGTTACAATCCAGACATACTAATAATCCACATACAGATAAGTGTAATTGTGGTCTTACAAGATATACAGGTAAGAGTGACTGTAAGCTTACAAGATAATAAAGCAGATTATAATATGATGCACATATAAGCATAACAGCCAGCTTATATATAAAGCTGATAAATTACCAGCAGATAGATTGAAAAATATAATAAAAATAATGGAGGAATTATATGAACAGGACAGAACAGATTAAAGGCTATCTTAAAAGACTTGGTGATGGTGAAAGTCTTGAGAATGTTAAGAAAGATTTTGTTAAGGAATTCAATGATGTCAATCCAATAGAGATTATGGAAGCGGAGCAGGCGTTGATAGCAGAGGGAACACCTATATCAGAGGTTTCAAAGCTGTGTGATGTTCACTCAGCATTATTTCACGGTGCGACTAAGGAAGAAAGAATAGCCAAGGCGGAAAATGAAATATCAGAGATGAAAAAGTACTATGATGACACAATGAAAGGTATGACTAAGAGTGCCATTGCAGATATGCGTAAAGACAGAGAAAGCATTTTTAATAAACTGGCTATGATAAGCGGCCACCCATTAAATACTTTTGTGAAAGAAAATAAGGCAATCCAGCAGGTTATTGATGATATTAAAGAAAATATTACAAGCGGACATATTGATATAAAGGCACTGAAAGAGAAGATATATAAGCTCAGGGAGTTATCTATTCATTATGCCAAGAAAGGGGATTTGTTATATCCGGTGCTTAATGTACGATATAAAATCAGCGGACCTTCGGCGGTTATGTGGACAGTTGATGATGAGATAAGAGATGAGCTGTCAGACATAGCAAAGCAGTTAAATTACATGGACGGTAATAACAGTAGCAAAGCAGACAATAATAACAGTGCGGATAACAATAATGGTAAAAGTCTGGACGGTAAATTAATTGAAAGAATAGAAAATGTTATAAAGAGGGCAGAGGAGATGATATATAAGGAAGATAATATATTGTATCCTAACTGTGCCGCTAATTTTACGGAAGCTGAGTGGATTGGAATATATCACGATTCCAAAGATTATGCCGTGTGCCTTGATACAGTATCAGACAGATGGGAGAAAGCAGAAGAAGTAGAAAATGTGTATAAACCTGAAGTGTCAGAACAATCTGATAAGAAAGAAGATGTTCAGAATGAGTTATATATGGCAGGCGGACATATGACACTTTCGCAGCTTGAGGCACTGCTTAATGCAATACCAATGGAGATAACATTTGTTGATGAAGATAATATCAACAGATATTTTAATGAAGGGTCAAAGGTATTTAAAAGACCTGTTATGGCAATTGACAGGGAGGTATTCTCGTGCCACCCACCAAAGATTGAGGCAAAGGTCAGAAGAATTATAGAAGAATTCAGGATAGGAACACTTGATGAAGTATCTGTCTGGATGGATAAACAAGGAAGGACTATGCTTGTTAAATATATTGCGGTAAGGGACAAGCAGGGAAATTATGTTGGAACTCTTGAGGCGGTTCAGGATATGGAATTTGCTAAAGAACATTTTGCAAAGCTTAAATAAACGTGTATACAAGGTTTCTCTTTAAATATAGCCGATAAGGACATTGACATTTCTTTCACATAAAAATATAATATAATATTGTCTGAATGGAATTGATTCAGCATTAAGTATATTGATATGGTAGAATTATGAAGAATAACAATAATGAACTCATTGATTATATGATTAATGATTTTAAAAGTGGAATTAAGCACGGAGTGCTTGTTGCCAATCTGACATATGAGCTTGCACAGATGTGTGGTTTGTCTAAAGATGAGGCATACGAATTAAAGATTGCTGCGATGGTTCACGATGTTGGAAAGTTAAAGCTTTCAGAATATCTGTATGGAAGAACCGATGAGGCACTTCCGGAAGATGAGAAGCAGTATATGAGTATGCACTCAAAGATAAGCCATGATCTATTGAAAAAATACGATTATTCAGATAATATAATGGATGTCGTTCTTTCACATCATGAATGTTTTGATGGAAGCGGATATCCTAATGGGCTTGTTGGTGAGCAGATACCATTAGGAGCAAGAATATTAAAGGTTGCAGATGAATTTGCGGCACTTATATCAGACAGACCATATAGGAAAGCATTTGATATAGACACTGCTGTTACAATTATGATAGATGAGATTAAGAATATGGATATCAGAGTATTCCTTTTATTCCAGAGGCTTATTCACGAAGATTCGACTATAGAATTGATTAATAATAGCAGATTAGATATTGATGATTTGGATATAAGTGATATACTAAAAATCAGTCAGGATTAGGAGTAACCTAATTATGCCTTAGGGCAAATAAAACAGGCTGTTAATACAGCTAAGAAGAATGAGGTAATTAACTATGGCAGAGTCAATGGTTGGCTTAAAGAGAACACACAGATGCACAGAAGTTTCAAGTGCAGATATTGGCAGTACAGTTACAGTTATGGGCTGGGTTGCTAAAAGACGTAATCTTGGTTCACTTATATTTGTGGATTTAAGAGACAGAAGCGGTCTTTTACAGATTCTTTTTGATGAGAATATTATCGGCAAAGAAGGATTTGACAAGGCATATACATTAAGAAATGAATTTGTAATAGCTGTAGTAGGTAAGGTTATTAAGAGAAGTGGAGCAGTTAATGACAATCTTAAGACCGGTGATATTGAGATTGCGGCTGAATCATTAAGAATACTTTCTGAGTCAGAGACACCTCCATTTCCAATTGAGGATAATATTAATACTAAAGAAGATATAAGACTTAAATATAGATGCCTTGATCTTAGACGTCCTGATATTCAGTCTAATATCATTATGAGAAGCAAGGTTGCCACTCTTACAAGAGCATTTCTTGCTAATGAAGGTTTCCTTGAAATAGAGACACCTATGCTTACTAAGTCAACTCCGGAAGGAGCAAGAGATTATCTTGTGCCAAGCAGGGTTCATCCAGGAAAATTCTATGCACTTCCACAGTCACCACAGCTCTTTAAGCAGATGCTTATGTGCTCTGGATATGACAGATATATGCAGATTGCAAGATGTTTCAGAGATGAAGATTTAAGAGCTGACAGACAGCCGGAATTCACTCAGATAGATATGGAATTGTCATTTGTTGACGTTGATGATGTAATTGATGTTAATGAAAGACTTTTAGCATATCTTTTCAAAGAGGTATTAGATATTGATGTACAGCTTCCAATCCAGCGTATGACATGGCAGGAAGCTATGGATAGATTTGGTTCTGATAAGCCAGATTTAAGATTTGGTATGGAACTTAAGAATGTTACAGACATAGTAAAGAACTGTGGCTTCGGCGTATTTACAGGGGCTATCGAGAATGGTGGAACTGTAAGAGGTATTAATGCCAATGGACAGGGAAGTATGCCTCGTAAGAAGATTGATGCACTTGTCGACTTTGCAAAGGGATATGGTGCAAAGGGTCTTGCTTATATAGCTATTCACGAAGATGGTTCACTTAAGTCTTCATTCTCTAAGTTTATGACTGAGGATGAGATGAACGCACTTGTTGAGGCTATGGAAGGTAAGCCGGGTGACCTTCTTTTATTTGCTGCTGACCGCAATAAGATTGTATGGAATGTACTTGGAGCATTAAGAGTTGAACTTGCTGGACAGATGGGACTTCTTGATAAGAATGATTATAAGTTCCTCTGGGTAACAGAATTCCCACAGTTTGAGTGGTCAGATGAAGAAGAGAGATTCGTAGCTATGCATCATCCATTTACTATGCCTATGGATGAGGATCTTGATAAGCTTGAGTCAGACCCAGGTTCAGTACGTGCCAAGGCTTATGATATTGTACTTAACGGTACAGAGATAGGTGGTGGTTCAGTAAGAATCCATCAGGCTGATGTACAGTCAAGAATGTTTAAGGCACTTGGTCTTACAGATGAAGTTGCTAATGAGAAGTTTGGTTTCTTACTTGATGCGTTCAAGTACGGAGTACCACCACACGCTGGTCTTGCATATGGTCTTGACAGACTTGTTATGCTTATGGCTAAGAGAGATTCAATAAGAGATGTTATTGCATTTCCTAAGGTAAAGGATGCTTCCTGCCTTCTTACTAATGCACCAGATGTAGTAGATGCAAAACAGCTTGAAGACTTATCTATCAGAATTACAGAGTCAGAACAGGAATAATATTTTAAGAGCATTTGAAAGTATTTAATGGATATTTTCAAATGCTTTTTTTAACTATATTTTTAGACAATACTTTGTGAAATCTGGATGAAAATAATGGCTTTATCAGCTTTTTTTTAGCAAAAATATTGCATTTGAATAATCATGGGTATATACTTTTTTTATAAATCTTTGCAAAACTATAACAAAAGACTGGAGAAAAATTATGACAGAGAATCAGTATATAAGGGCAAACAGGACTGTTTTATTTACAGTTCTCATAGTATTTGGTTATATTGCGCTGACCCTGATGGCAGCATTAGGAGTGGGTGACGGACATAACAAAGGAAAGATTTTAATACAGTTTGTTGTGGCACTTGCTGTAATTATTGTATCAGTAGCTGCTTATATTTTAAGGAAGAAGACCAGAGTGTGTGAATTAACGATTGCGGTATCAATGGCATTTGGATATGTTGTTCTTATACTGCTTAATTCAACTGATGGTGTATGGACATATGTACTTCCTTTGATTATGGCTTCGATGGTATATCTTAATGAAAAACTAATATTGTGGGCTGATGGTGTTTCGATAGCTGCTAATGTCATAAGACTTATTATGGATTATAATATGAATAATGGAGTGGTTATGGCAAGCAGGGTTCTTGCTATATTAGTATTGGTTATTGTTACATGTATATCTCTTAGTGTAACAAAGCTGCTTAAGCAGTTTTTTGCAGAGAATATGAACAAGATAGAGGCAGCAGCAGTTATACAGAAAGAGAATAACGAGAAGATGGTTGTTGTAGCTGATAATATAACCAGACATTTCGGACAGGCTATGGATATGCTTGATGAGTTAGAAAAGAGCATAGATATAAACCACAATTCAATGAAAGATATAGCAGAAAGCACAGAAAGCACAGCAGAAGCCATACAAAGACAGGCCACTATGTGTGCAGAGATTCAAGAAAACACTGATATTGCTGAAAAAGAGATAAGCGAGATGGTTGAGGCTTCACACAGAACAGATGAGACTGTTAATGATAGTAAGGCTATAGTAGTTGAACTTAAGGAACAGGCACAGAATGTACATGATGCAAGCAATATAATCGTAGATGTGATTAACAGTCTTACAGAAAAGGTTGATGATGTACAGGGATTTATTGGTTCTATCGTAGAGATTTCAAGCCAGACTAACCTTCTTGCATTAAATGCTTCAATAGAAGCAGCAAGAGCAGGAGAAGCCGGAAAGGGCTTCGCAGTAGTAGCCGAAGAGATAAGACAGCTCTCAGAACAGACTAAGAATGCATCTTCAAGCATAACAGATATAATCAATAATCTTTATGAAGATACGAAGAAAGCTAATGAGAGTATAAAAGCGTCAGTTGAGTCAGTTAATAAGCAGAATGAACTTATTGATAATACAAGAGTGACTTTTGAGGACGTAGGAAAAACAGTTGACAATCTTATGAACAATATAGATTCTGCAGAGCAGAGCATTAACAAGATACTGGATTCAACTTCTGTTATTTCTGATAATATTTCACATTTATCAGCAACAGGAGAAGAGGTAGCAGCTGCTTCAACTGAAGGCCTAAAAGTATCTGACACAACAGTTGAAAGTATGAAGAACTGTAAGAATATATTACATAACATATATCTTCTTGCAGAGGATTTAAAGAGTTCAGTAGATAACTAAATGGATTGTAAGAGATTAAGCAGATTACAATGTATTGCAAGACTAGCAGTTGATTATTATAAGTTGTAATTAATAATATAATCAGGATGGTTTTGCAGGGTTATTAATATTTATAAGACAACAGTATGTTTATTATAAGGAGTGCAAATGACATTTTATGTCTGCATTATTTATAAAAGACAGCTGTTGTTTTTTTATGTAATAGGGAATTTCGATAGAATTTCCTATACATAAAAGGTGCTATGTGCCGATGATGCACACTTGCACGAAGATGTAGGTTGTCGCAAGCGACAGTGCTTAGTGTGAGAAGGTGTTTCATATATTTTATTTATATAGGAATATTTTATGCTTGACTTGAAGTTAACTCTAAATGCTATTATCAAAATGTAGAGTTAATAATCAGGTTTAATTAATAATTATATGAGGTGATTAATTATGAGAAGAAATAATATTAGAAAAACAGAGGCACTTATAATGGCATTTGCATTATCAGCAAGCCTGTTGTTAACAAGTTGTGGCAACCAAAATACTAATGGTGACAGTGTTAATGAAAATAATAGTACAACAGACGAAGCTGGAATTAATCACGATTATCCGGTAATGTTGTTCTCTTATGATAAGAATGATACTAATTATGAAGAACCAGAAGCGTTTAATTCAGAACATCTTGGCGGCAATTATGGTGAGATTGAGAAGATAGAATATTATTCTCCAACTACTAATGCTACAAGAAATGCCAATGTGTATCTTCCATATGGATATGATAAGAGTAAAAGCTATCCTGTAGTATATCTTCTTCACGGAATGAGTGGAACATATGAAGATTACAGGGTTCTTGGTGCAAGACCAACAGCACAGAATATTGTGTATGAATACAACCGCAACGATATGATATTAGTAAGCTTTACTGTATTTACGGATGTTGACGGAAAGCAGGAATCTGATTATGGATTTTCGGATTTAACTGCAAGATATGATGCCTGTGAAAATGATGTGATTAATGCTCTTATTCCATATATTAATTCGCATTATTCAACTAAGATAGGCAGGGAATACACAGGAATTGCGGGATATTCATTAGGTGGACGGGAAGCTCTTTATTTATGCTTTGCACACCCTGATATATTTGGGTATGTAGGTGCATTTGAGCCTGTTGGAGGAGTTGTTAATACAGGAAGCGGTGAAACATTATATGGCAACAGGGGATATCTTCTTCCTGAGCTTGTTAAGGAAGGCGGGGAAGCACCACTTCTTACACTTATAGTAACGGGTGATGAAGATCCATATTGCAGGGTATCATCAGAGAATTATTCAAGATATATGACAGAACATTCAATTGACCATATATTCTATTACAGACACGGCGGACACGAGGCAGGTGTATGGAATAATGGCTTATATAACTTTCTAAGGCGGATATTCTAATGAAGATTGTATTAAATAACTTAATTATTGTACAAATGTATAATTATACATTGACTTATTGATAAATAATCTATAAAATTAATAGTCAAACAGGTTGTATAACTACAACTATAGAAAATGGAGGTTGTAATATGTATTCATTTGATGAAGTATTGAACTATGATCCAGAATTAGCTAAAGCTATGGATGATGAGTTAGCAAGACAGAGAAGCCATATTGAATTAATAGCTTCTGAGAACCTTGTAAGTAAAGCTGTTATGGCAGCTATGGGAAGCCCTCTTACTAACAAGTATGCAGAAGGATATCCTGGAAAGAGATATTATGGTGGCTGCGAATATGTAGATGTTGTTGAAACACTTGCAATTGAGAGAGCTAAGAAGTTATTTGGTTGTGAATATGCCAATGTTCAGCCACATTCAGGTGCACAGGCTAACCTTGCAGCATTCTTTGCTATGGTAGAACCAGGTGATACTGTTATGGGTATGAGCCTTGACTGTGGTGGACACCTTTCACATGGTTCACCAGTTAATATCTCTGGTAAATATTTTAATATAGTTCCTTATGGAGTTACAGCTGAAGGCTTTATAGATTATGATGAAGTATTAAGAATTGCTAAGGAATGTAAGCCAAAGATGATCATTGCTGGTGCATCTGCATATGCAAGAGTTATTGATTTTAAGAAGTTCAGAGAGATAGCTGATGAAGTTGGTGCTTATCTTATGGTAGATATGGCTCATATTGCTGGTCTTGTAGCAGGTGGAGAGCATCCAAGCCCTATCCCTTATGCTGATGTAGTTACAACTACAACTCATAAAACATTAAGAGGACCAAGAGGTGGTATGATTCTTTCATCAGCAGAAGCTGCTGAAAAGTTTAAGTTTAACAAGGCTGTATTCCCAGGAATCCAGGGAGGTCCACTTATGCATGTTATTGCTGGTAAGGCAGTATGCTTAAAGGAAGCACTTGACCCAAGCTTTAAGACTTATGCTAAGAACATTGTTGATAATGCACAGGCTCTTTGTACAGGACTTATGAACAGAGGTTTTGATATCGTATCTGGTGGTACAGATAATCACCTTATGCTTGTTAACCTTTTAAGCAAGAATAAGACTGGTAAGGAAGTAGAAAAGCTTCTTGATGCAGCTAACATTACATGCAACAAGAACACTATCCCTAACGATCCAGCTTCACCTTTCGTAACAAGTGGTATCAGACTTGGTACAGCAGCAGTTACAACAAGAGGCTTCAACACAGCAGATATGGATGTAGTAGCAGAAGCTATTGCTTTACTTGTAGATGACGTTGATGCTAATCAGGCTAAGGCTATGGCTATGGTTAAGGAACTTACAGACAAGTATCCTCTTTATGAATAATGCTGGAATATATAAGAAATGAACTTCTGGGGATGACTGATAAAGGAGAATATGCAGCATTTACATCCTCACTTATTCCTGGCTGCGATAATATAATAGGAATAAGACAACCGGTATTAAAGCAATATGCAAAACAGCTGATAAAGGAGAATAAGGATTTCCGGCAGCTGCTTAGTGAACCGGATATTTATCAGGAAGAAACACTGCTTAGAAGCTACATAATAGGAATGGGAACAGCGAAGGAGAAAGACTTTAAGAAGGCTTTAAAAGACTTCAACACATTCGTTCCTCTTGTGAACAACTGGGCTGTAAACGACAGCTTCTGTGTAGAATTCAGGGTTATGGATATGTTTCGGGACGAGTTTCTGCCATACATAAAGGAATGTATAGAATCGTTTGATGAATACAGGGCAAGAGTAGGGCTTATAATGCTGTTAGACCACTATTTAAAGGTTGATATGCATGGCATGAAAAGACCGAGAATGAAAAAGGTTACTATTAAAGATATAGAAAGCACAGATGAAATAAATTGTGCTAATGGTTTATATCTTGATGATATATTTTCACTTGTAAACAGGGATTTTTCGGCCTATGGATATTATACACAGATGGCAGCAGGCTGGCTTCTTGCGGAATGTTTTGTTACATTTCCAAAAAGAACGTGGGAATATCTTACAGATACCGACTGCTTAAAGTTAGATAAGTTGTCATATCAGAAGGCGGTACGAAAGATATGTGAATCGCTCACGCCGGATAAAGAAGTTAAACTAAAAGTTAAAAAGGATCTGAAGCAGATGTAATAATCTGTTTCAGGTCTTTTTTATTGCTTTAGTATATTTTAATAATTTGAATATCAAAATAACCTTGACAAACACATAAGTTTTGTAGTATAAAAATAATGTTTGAAAATCAAAGTAAGATAATCAAATTGTTAGTAAGTCAAATAAATAAGGACAAAAAAGTATGATAAGAACAAGAATCATAGGAACAGGAAGCTATGTTCCACCAGATATATTGACTAACGATAATCTGTCAGAAATGGTAGATACGAGTGATGAGTGGATAAGGACAAGAACTGGTATATGTAACAGACATATAGCAAAAGATATGGATAATGCTGATATGGCATATAACGCTGCAAGAAATGCAGTAGAGGATGCACGTATTGAAGCTTCTAAGATTGGTCTGATTATAGTTGCAACGTCAACTCCTGATTATGCTTTTCCTAATCAGGCATCACTTGTACAGGCAAAGCTTAAAGCAGTAAATGCTATGTGTTTTGATGTAAGTGCAGCATGTTCAGGTTTTATTACAGCCCTGGATATTGCAGCTTCAATGTTAAAGGCAGGTTCGTATAAATATGCACTTGTTATTGGTTCAGAAAAAATGTCAGAAATAGTTAACTGGAAAGACAGAAGTGTGTGTGTGCTTTTTGGAGATGGTGCTGGTGCAGTGGTTCTTAAAGCAGTTGATAACAACACAGAAGATGTTACAGGTGCCTTAGTTGGTCATGAAAGAGGAATTATTGACAGCAATATCTACAATGATGGAACAGGTGCATCTGTTTTAACAGGTGGCAGAAGATTTTCTGATTCATGCAGCACAGATATATTTATACATATGGATGGACAGGAAGTGTTTAAATTCGCCGTAAAGAGTGTTCCTACAGCTATAGAAACACTTTTACATAATAATAATATGGATATTAATGAAGTTGATAAGTTCATATTGCATCAGGCTAATGTACGTATTATAGAGAGTGTAGCTAAAAGACTTAAGGCTGATAAAGATAAGTTTCCAGTCAATCTGAATGAATATGGAAATACATCATCAGCAAGCATTCCTATTCTGCTTGATGAGTTAAACAGGAATGGAAGCTTAAAACAGGGAGAGAAGCTTGTACTTGCCGGTTTTGGTGCAGGATTAAGCTGGGGAAGTATTCTGCTTGTATGGTAGCACGGTTAAAGATGCTAAGCTTATTATATAGATATTTGCAGACTGCTTACTAAAAGATATCAGGCAGCCGGATAAGCGGCATTTTAACATATATAAGATGTTTATGGCAAAAGCTTTGCCATAGATATCAAAGTTGTGGGCTTTTGACCCCGACAACATATAATAAAAAATAATAAGAATTAAGGAGATTTAACATTATGTTTGAAAAAGTAAGAGAATTAGTTGCAGCACAGTTAGGTATAGATGAGGCAGTTATTAAGCCTGAGTCTAATTTCAAGGAAGATCTTAAGGCAGATTCACTTGATCTTTTTGAACTTGTTATGTCACTTGAGGATGAGTGTTCAGTAACTATTCCATCTGAGGAGCTTGAAAAGATTCTTACAGTACAGGATGTTGTTGATTATATCGAGGCTAACCAGAAATAGTTATAAATGTCAGGAAGGAAGATAAGTTATGAAAACTCGTGTAACAGAGCTTCTTAATATAGAATATCCTGTTATACAGGGCGGTATGGCATGGGTTGCAGATGCTAATCTGGCAGCCCACGTCAGCAAAGCCGGTGGAATGGGATTTATTGGAGCAGCTAATGCGCCGGCAGAATGGGTTAAAGAACAGATACATATTGCAAGAAAGATAACAGATAAGCCAGTTGGTGTTAATATTATGCTTTTAAGTGATTATGCAGATGAGATAGCACAGCTTGTTATTGATGAGCATATAGAAGCAGTAACAACAGGTGCAGGCAATCCAAGCAAATATATGAAGGCCTGGAAGGAAGCTGGAATAAGGGTTATTCCTGTTGTGGCATCAGTTGCACTTGCAAGAATGATGGAACGTGCCGGAGCAGATGCAGTTGTAGCAGAGGGCATGGAATCAGGTGGACATATCGGCGAGGAAACGACCATGACACTTGTACCACAGGTTGTTGATGCAGTTAATATTCCTGTTATAGCAGCTGGCGGAATAGGTGATGGCAGAGGTGTATGTGCGGCATTTATGCTTGGTGCAGAGGCTGTACAGATGGGAACAAGATTCGTTGTGGCTAAGGAGTCAAATGTCCATCAGAATTATAAGGACAGAGTTATAGCTGCCAAGGATATAGATTCAGTAGTAACTGGCAGAAGTACAGGTCATCCAGTAAGGTCACTTAGAAACAGCATGACAAGAGAGTATCTTGATATGGAAAAAGAAGGCGTTGAGTTTGAAAAGCTTGAAAGACTTACTCTTGGAACACTAAGAAAGGCTGTTGTGGATGGTGATGTCAAGCAGGGAACTGTAATGGCAGGTCAGATAGCAGGTCTTGTCAATAAGGAACAGACATGTGAAGAGATTATTAAGGAGCTTATGAAGGAAGTCTCTGAGGTATATAATTCACATAATAAGCTGGCATAAAACAGTGTATGGAAATGAGGATTTAAAAGGTATGGGAAAAACAGTTGTAATGTTTCCAGGACAGGGAAGCCAGCGTACTGGAATGGGAAGAGAAAGCTATAATAGCTGCACTTCATCAGTAAAGTGCTTTAAGAAGGCTGGTGAACTGACAGGTATCAATATGGAGCATTTAATATTTGAAGAAAATGATCTTCTTGATAAAACCGAGTATACACAGATTGCGTTATATGTAACAGAAATCGCCCAGCTTGCTGATATGGTTGAGCAGGGCCTTACGTATGATGCAGCTATTGGACTTTCATTAGGTGAATATAGTGCACTTACTGCAAGTGGTGCGCTATCTTATGAAGATGGTGTAAGACTTGTAAGAAACCGTGGAATATATATGGAACAGGAGGTTCCGGCTGGTATAGGCGCCATGGCTGCAGTTATCGGGCTTACATCAGATGAGGTTGACAGTGTACTTGCTAAATATAACAAGGATAAAAGTGGGAACACAGAGTCTGATAATGATATGTATCCTGATACAGTTTCCGCAGCTAATTACAACTGCCCTGGCCAGATAGTAATATCAGGTAAAAAGGAATGTGTACAGGAGGCTATGGAAGTGCTTAAGGAAGCAGGAGCAAGAAGAACACTCCTTCTTAATGTAAGTGGACCGTTTCATTCAAAGCTTCTTAAGGGCGCAGGTGATAAGCTTATGAAGGATCTTGAAAAAGTTACTTTTGATAAAGTGAAGTATCCTTATGTGGCAAACTGTACAGCTGAGTATGTGGATGAGAATACATCCAGTGGATATATAAAAGAACTTCTTTCAAAGCAGGTATATAGTTCAGTACGTTTTGAACAGTCAGTCAGAAAAATGATAGCCGATGGTTATGATACATTTGTTGAGGTGGGACCAGGAAAGACTTTATCTGGCTTTGTTAAAAAGATAGCTAAGAGCATGGAAAAGGAAGTAGTTATAAAATAACAGGCAATAAATGCAGACAAGATATTGGTAAGGCTTTAGCAATATTGTATCGATGAAAGGCAGTGTGTTATGTGTATGGATAATTGTATAAAAAGATATGAAAACAAGATAGTGCTTGTAACCGGAGCTAGCAGAGGAATAGGAGCTGCTATAGCTGCCCGTTTTGCCAAAGAGGGGGCTGTGGTTATTGTTAATTACAGTGGTAATGATGAGGCAGCAGATAGAACAGTTGAAAATATTCTGGCTGCCAACGGAAAGGCAGAAAAATACAAGTGTCAGGTTGATTCGTATGAAGAAACTGAAAAAATGATTACATATATAATGGATAAATATAAGAGAATAGACATTCTTATAAATAATGCAGGTATAACAAAAGATGGTCTTATCATGAGAATGAAAGAGGAAGATTTTGACAGAGTTATAGATGTTAATCTTAAGGGAACATTTAACTGCATAAGACACGTAAGCAGATACATGTTAAAGCAAAGAAGCGGAAGAATAATCAATATGTCATCAGTTGTAGGCATAGCTGGTAATGCAGGACAGGTTAATTACAGTGCTTCTAAAGCAGGTGTGATAGGTATTACCAAATCTGCGGCAAAGGAGCTTGCATCGCGAGGAATAACTGTTAATGCAGTTGCACCTGGATATATTGATACAGATATGACAAAGGTTTTATCTGATGAACAGAAGAAGTCAGTACTTGATATGATTCCTCTTTCAAGAATGGGAAGCGTGGATGATATAAGCAATGCTGTAGCATTTCTGGCATCAGATGAAGCAGCATACATAACAGGACAGGTGATATCAGTAGATGGAGGTATGAATATCTGATGAGAAGAGTAGTTGTTACAGGTATGGGTGCAATAACACCTATAGGTTTAAGTGTGGATGAATTCTGGAATTCTGTTAAAGAGAATACAGTTGGAATAGATAATATAACAAGATTTGATACAACAGATTATAAGGTTAAGCTTGCAGCAGAGGTAAAGGATTTTGATGCTAAGAATTATATGGATTTCAAGGCAGCCAAAAGGATGGAAAAGTTCAGCCAGTATGCTGTTGCGGCCGCGCATGAGGCTATGAAGGATTCGGGGCTTGATATGGCTAAAGAGGATGCTTTCCGTGTTGGTGTATCAGTAGGCTCTGGTGTTGGAAGCCTTGAAGCTATGGAAAGCAATCACAAGAAGCTTCTTGAAAAGGGTCCATCTAGGATTAATCCGCTTCTTGTACCTCTTATGATAACTAACATGGCAGCTGGCAATGTATCAATACAGCTAGGTTTAAAGGGTAAGAATATAAATGTTGTTACAGCATGTGCTACTGGAACTAACTCTATAGGTGAAGGCTATAGAAGCATACAGCATGGAGAAGCAGATGTTATGTTTGCAGGTGGAACTGAAAGTTCTATATCTCCTATTGGAATCGGTGGTTTTGCTGCGCTTACAGCACTTTCAACATCTACAGACCCTAAGAGAGCCTCTATCCCATTTGACAAAGAAAGAAATGGCTTTGTCATGGGTGAAGGAGCAGGTGTGGTTGTACTTGAAGAACTGGAGCATGCTTTAAAGAGAGGAGCGCATATATATGCAGAGATCACAGGCTATGGCTGTTCTTCTGATGCATACCATATAACATCACCTATGGAGGATGGAAGTGGAGCTGCATATGCTATGACAAGTGCCATGAAGGAAGCAGAAGTAAAACCAGATGATATCGATTATATAAATGCACATGGAACAAGTACCCATCATAATGATCTTTTTGAGACAAGGGCGATCAAGCTGGCACTTAAGGATGCAGCTTACAATGTGCCTGTAAGTTCAACAAAATCCATGGTTGGACATCTGCTTGGTGCAGCGGGCGCAGTTGAGTTCATAGCCTGTGTCAAGTCAATCCAGGATGGTTATATACATCCAAATGTAGGACTATCAGAAACAGAGGAAGAAATGGATCTTAATTATGTCAAGGATGAAGGAATCGAAAAGGACGTTGATGTAGTCATGACGAATTCTCTTGGTTTTGGTGGACATAATGCAACTCTTATAGTAAGAAAGTATTCATAATATGATGAACGCTTAAAGTACATAAGTAGATTGCTGGTGAGATATATGGAATACCAGAATATGAATAAAAGGTCATGAAGAAATGGAGATAATATATGGAATTAGAAAATGTAATAAAGCTCATTAATGCTGTATCAGAATCTTCACTTACAAGCTTTAGCATGGAAGATGGCGACACTAAGCTTTCGCTTGGCGCTGACAGAAGTGACAGGGCAGCTGTTAAAGAAACTGCCGGTGCTGATGATATAGTTAATAGCGATAACGGCAATGAATCGGGATTGAATAAATCGGACATTAAAACTTCTGATGATAATGTGCTTACTGTTAATTCACCACTTGTAGGTGTATTTTACAGTTCAGCATCTCCGGAAGCTGATGCATATGTAGCAATAGGTGACAGGGTTAAAAAAGGTCAGGTAATCGGTATAGTAGAAGCAATGAAGCTTATGAATGAGATTGAAAGTGATTATGATGGTGTGGTTACTGATATTCTTGTAGATAATGAACAGATGGTTGAATATGGACAGCCTATGTTTGTTATAAAACCAGTCTGACAATACGTCGGTATCAAAGGCATGGGTTTTTGATACCGACATTATATATATGAAATTCGATTATTTAATATAAGGAGTTAAGTATGCTTACAACAAAGGAAATAATGGATATTATACCACACAGACATCCTTTTCTGCTTGTGGATACGATAGATGAACTTGAGCCTGGAATAAAGGCAACAGGATATAAGTGTATTACATATGATGAGCCTTATTTTGCAGGACATTTTCCAGCTGAGCCTGTTATGCCGGGGGTCCTTCAGATAGAGGCATGCGCACAGGTAGGCGCTGTTGCGATACTTTCGCTGGAAGAAAACAAAGGTAAAACAGCATATTTTGGTGCAGTTAATAATGCAAGATTTAAAAGAAAAGTAGTTCCTGGTGATAAACTTAAGATGGAATGTGAGATTATAAAGAAAAAAGGACCAGTTGGCGTGGGAAAGGCTGTTGCGACGGTAGATGGCGAGGTTGCACTTACAGCAGAGCTTACATTTATGGTAGGTTAATCCGTCTGATGTTATAAATATAATATGTGGATTATGGAATGATTATAAGGAGATGAAGCTGTGTTTAATAAGATATTGATAGCGAACAGAGGCGAAATAGCTGTTAGAATAATAAGAGCCTGTAGGGAAATGGGTATACAGACAGTTGCAGTATATTCTGAGGCGGATAAGGAAGCACTTCATACGCAGCTGGCTGATGAGAGTGTATGTATAGGAAAGGCAGCAGCTAAGGATAGTTACCTTAATATGGAAAGAATATTGAGTGCAACAGTAGCTACACATGCAGATGCAATACATCCAGGCTTTGGATTTCTTTCTGAAAACAGTAAGTTTGCATCATTATGTGAAAAATGTAACATCACATTTATAGGTCCAGATTCAGATATCATAGAGAAAACAGGTAATAAACAGGAAGCAAGAAATACAATGATATCAGCAGGTATTCCAGTTATTCCAGGAACCAAAGAACCAGTTATGGATGCAGAAAGAGGAAAAGAGCTTGCAGACAATATAGGTTATCCTGTTATGGTTAAAGCTGCACTTGGCGGCGGTGGCAAGGGGATGCGTGTTGTATATACAAAAGAAGATTTTAAAAGGGAATTCGATAACGCACAGAGAGAAGCTGTGAATGGCTTTGCTGATGGCACAATGTATATAGAAAAATATATAGAAAAGCCAAGACATATAGAGTTCCAGATATTAGCTGATAAATATGGAAATACAATTCATCTTGGTGAAAGAGATTGTTCAATACAAAGAAATCACCAGAAGTTAGTTGAGGAATCACCCTCTCCTGCGTTGAATGATGAATTAAGAAAGAGAATGGGAGATACTGCAGTGGCAGTGGCTAAGGCAGTTAACTATGAAAATGCAGGAACAGTTGAGTTTCTTCTTGACAAAAACGACAATTATTACTTTATGGAGGTAAATACCCGTATTCAGGTCGAGCATGGTATAACGGAACTTGTGACAGGTGTTGATCTTATAAAGGAACAGATAAAGATAGCAGCCGGCGAAAGTCTTGGTATTAAGCAGGAGGATGTAAGGATACATGGTGCTGCCATGGAAATAAGAATCAATGCTGAAAACCCTGAAAAGAACTTTGCACCTAATCCGGGAACAATAAAGAATATACATATACCAGGTGGTAATGGTGTAAGAATAGATACTGCAGTTTATAGTGGATATACGATACCTCCTTTTTATGATTCCATGATAATGAAGGTTATGACATATGCAAACGACAGGAAAACAGTGATTGAGAAGATGAGAAGTGTCCTTGGCGAGATTATTATTGAAGGTGTCACAACAAATACAGATTTTATGTATGATATATGCCAGAATGAGAAGTTTATTAAAGGTGATGTCAGTACAGATTTCATACCAGAGGAGTATCCACAGGTATGTAAAAAATAGTTGTTCGTTATGCACAGTAAGAGTGCGTGGAAATGAGGATTTATATGCAGATAAAAGGCTTGTTTAAAAAGAATATCCATAAAAATAAAATCAACAATCTGGATAGCAGTAATATAAATGTTCCAGATGGATTATATACGAAATGTCCGGTTTGTTCAAAAATAATTTTAACAGAGGACATGTATCTGAATAATTGTGTATGTCCGGAATGTGGATATTATATGAAGCTGGATGCCAGAACAAGGATATCCATGGTAGTGGATAAGAATACATTTTCAGAATGGGATACTAACATTGAAGAGAGCAATCCATGTGAATACCCAGGTTATGAGGAGAAAATCCAGAATCTTAAAAGAAAAACAAATCTTGATGAGGCAGTAATAACCGGTGTTGGAAAGATAGATGGCAGCAAAGCTGTTATAGGTGTCTGTGATACAAGATTTCTTATGGGCAGCATGGGCGAAGTTGTAGGTGAAAAGCTTACACGGGCAGTTGAGAAGGCTACAGAGCAGAAGCTGCCGGTTATTATATTTACATGCTCAGGCGGAGCCAGGATGCAGGAGGGAATAGTATCTCTTATGCAGATGGCAAAGATAAGTGCCGCATTAAAAAAACATGATGAGGCAGGACTTTTATATATCACTGTTCTTACTGACCCTACAACTGGAGGTGTAACTGCAAGCTTTGCTATGCTTGGAGATATTATACTTGCAGAGCCAGGTGCCCTTATAGGTTTTGCAGGACCAAGAGTTATCAGACAGACTATAGGACAGGAACTGCCAGAAGGGTTTCAGAGAGCTGAATTTCTGTTAGAGCACGGCTTTGTGGATGCGATAGTTAAAAGGGATGAGCTAAAGAAGACACTTGCGCATCTGCTTGACATACATAAGTACAGTGGAGCTTATACAGAAGTTAAAGAAAATGTGGATACATACCGGAGCAATTCAGATATTATGAAGAAGTATCTTGAGTATCTTGATAATATATATTTCAAAAAGATAGATAGAGAAGAAGAAAAAAAGGCTGAGGCTGATAATAATCTGTATAATGAGTATGATGTATGGGAAAAGGTTGAAATAGCAAGAAGCAGTGAAAGACCTAATGCCGCAGATTACATAGAAAAAATAACTAAAGATTTTTTTGAACTTCATGGTGACAGAAACTTTTGTGATGATAAAGCAATAATAGGTGGAATCGCAACATTTGGCGGCATTCCTGTAACAGTCATAGGACATATGAAGGGTAAGACTACTAAAGAGAATATATCAAGAAACTTTGGAATGCCTAATCCCGAAGGGTATAGAAAGGCACTAAGGCTTATGAAGCAGGCTGAAAAATTTAACAGACCGGTTATATGTTTTATAGACACTCCAGGAGCATATTGCGGTCTTGGTGCAGAAGAGCGAGGCCAGGGAGAAGCTATAGCAAAGAATCTGTATGAAATGAGCAGTCTTACAGTTCCGGTATTGTCAATAGTAACTGGCGAAGGTGGAAGCGGTGGTGCACTTGCACTAGGTGTTGCCAATGAGGTATGGATGATGGAGAATTCCATATATTCAATACTTTCACCAGAAGGCTTTGCATCGATACTGTGGAAGGATTCTAAGAAAGCAAAAGAGGCTGCGGAAATAATGAAGCTGACGGCAGCAGATTTATATGAGCTTGGCATAATAGAGAAGGTCATTCCGGAATATCCGGTTATAAATGAAAATAATATAAAAAGAGTGACATTATATATGAAACGCATGATATGTGATTTTATGTACAGATATATTGATATGGACAAGGAAGAACTTGCAAGACAGCGGTATAACAGATTCAGGAAAATGTAAGAAAGCACTAAATCTATTACATTTTTTTATGGTTGTATTAATATAATTGTGTTAATATGATTATGTTAATGTGATTGTTTTAATGTGATTGCGTAGGAAGATTACGGAATTGTTATATCTAAACAGAAAGAAGGAATATATATGTCATATGGATACAGACAATACAGGGATACTGCTCATAGATGGACACAGATAGGTGTTGGTTTAATATCTGTAATAGCAGGTCTTATACTTATTGTATGTGTAACGGCACCTATGTATGTCTCAAGCATGTTAAAGGATGCAGGACTGTCAGCTGCTATATCGCACCGTTTTATGGATACTGTTTTTGATTCACTTGGGGATAATATGGAGGCGTTATCCAGAATTCAGACAAGTATAGAGGATTCTAAGATAGTAGACAGAATAGCACAGAAATATACAACGGCTATGGTTGACGGGATGCTTAAAGAAAAATCCTTTGATGATATAGAGATTAATATAGATGCAGAGCTGGATGAGCTTATGGATATGACATATAACAAAATAGCATCTAATATCAATATGGGAAATATACAGGAAACAATAGTCAGGGCAGCTCTTAGCTATAGTAAAAATGCTGCAAATGAGGCTATAAATAATTATGCCAGTGGTATATATGGTGATATATCTTATCGTCTGCAGCCGCTTATAAAGGTATATGGAATAATAACGTCTGTTGTGTTTAAGATATTGATGCTTTTAATATATATCACATTATTGATTGTTATCATTGCATTTAATCCTGTCAGGGTTGTAAGGTACACACTCCCATGTATATTTGTCATAACAGGTGGTATATATATTTTTATTGCAAATATAATTGGAAACAGATGTATGGCGGCTGTAAGTAACAGATATCTAGGAAGAACTGTGTTTATAGATACTCAGATTGCTTATAGGGTTATGGGTGTTATGTGTATACTGGCAGCAGCTTCTTATGTTATTACTTTGATATATGGAATGGTTGTGAAAAACAGGAGAAAAAGAATATAGAAATATCTGAGATTAATGTTTGATAAGAGTTTATTAGAGTTTATAAGAGCTTATAAAAACTCATAAAACATTATAAAAGATGAAAAATGGAGCTGCTACATATATATGTGGCAGCTCCTGATTTTGTTTTATAATACTTGTTATATAATATTTTTTAAAGTATTATTTGTTATTCTTCTTTTCGTTCTCAAGCTTCTTCATAGCTCTTACCTTAAGTGAAAGACCAAAGAGGTTGATGAAACCATCAGCATCATGGTGGTCATAAAGGTCTCCAGTTGTGAATGAAGCGATAGATTCGTTATATAATGAATATGGAGATGTTGTACCAGCTTTGATGATGTTGCCCTTGTAAAGCTTGAACTTAACTTCACCAGTTACGTATTCCTGTGTCTTTTCGACAAATGCCTGAAGTGCTTCACGAAGAGGTGTTTCCCACTTTCCTTCGTATACAACCTGAGCGAACTTGTTAGCAACATTAATCTTCTCTGCTGTTGTATCCCTGTCAAGAACTAATTCTTCAAGCTGCTGATGTGCTTCGTAAAGAATAGTTCCACCAGGTGTTTCATATACACCACGTGACTTCATACCAACAACACGGTTCTCAACGATATCAATTATACCAATGCCGTGCTTGCCGCCAAGTCTGTTAAGTTCTCTGATGATATCAGAAACCTTCATCTTCTTGCCGTTAACAGATGTAGGAACACCCTTTTCAAATGTCATTGTTACATATTCGCCTTCATCTGGAGCTTCTTCTGGTGTGCATCCAAGAACAAGAAGGTGCTTATAGTTAGGCTCATTAGCTGGATCTTCAAGCTCAAGACCTTCGTGGCTTATATGCCAGATGTTACGGTCACGGCTGTAGCTTGAGTCAGGGCTGAATGGAAGGTGAATACCGTGCTGTCTGCAATATTCGATTTCATCTTCACGAGACTGTAATGTCCATCTTGAATCTCTCCAAGGAGCGATAATCTGGATATCTGGAGCTAAAGCCTTGATTGTAAGCTCAAATCTGATCTGGTCATTACCCTTACCTGTAGCACCATGGCAGATAGCAACAGCACCTTCTTTACGGGCAATTTCAACAAGTCTTTTGGCAATGATAGGTCTTGCCATTGATGTACCAAGTAAATATTTATTTTCATAAACTGCGTGAGCCTGTACACATGGAACGATGTAGTTATCGCAGAATTCATCTGTGATGTCTTCGATATATAACTTGGCAGCTCCACAAGATAAAGCTCTTTCTTCAAGTCCGTCTAATTCCTCTTCCTGACCGCAATCTGCACATACACAGATAACATCATAGTCGAAAGTTTCCTTTAACCAAGGAATGATTGCTGTAGTATCAAGACCACCTGAATAAGCAAGAACAACTTTCTCTTTCATTATTAATGTACCTCCATATAATTAAGTAATAGGTTTAATTATGTAATAAATATTATGTAGTAAATAATGCTATTACAAAGTGTAAAACTCTGCTGATTATAATAAACTACTTATTATGAAAATGCAATAGGTAAAAATGTATATTATGCAACTTTATGCAAGAATATTGCATAAATATAAAAAATAATGAATAAACACTTTACATAGAAAAAAAAGTTGTTATAATGGAACTTGTCATTTTTATTGATGAATAATATATGTACACGAATGAATAAATAAACATTCAGATGGAGGACGTATGGTTAAGGTTGGAATTATCGGAGCTACCGGATATGCAGGTAACGAATTAGTAAGACTTCTTCTTGGACATAAGGATGTAGAGATTGTATGGCTTGGTTCACGAAGCTATATAGATCAGAAATATTCAGATGTATACAGAAATATGTTTAAACTTGTAGATGCCAGATGTATGGATGATAATATGGAACAGCTTGCAGATGAGGTTGATGTAATATTTACGGCAACACCACAGGGCTTATGTGCATCACTTGTTAACGATGAGATTTTATCAAAGGTAAAGATAATAGACCTTAGTGCAGACTTTAGATTAAAGAATGTAGATATATATGAGAAATGGTATAAGCTTGAACATAAGTCACCACAATATATTGATGAAGCAGTCTATGGTTTATGTGAGATTAACAGGGATAAAGTGAATAATAATACAAGAATTATTGCTAACCCAGGATGTTACACTACAACATCAATTCTTACATTATATCCACTTGTAAAAGAAGGAATTATTAATCCAGATACAATAATCATTGATGCTAAGAGCGGAACAAGCGGTGCAGGCAGGGGTGCAAAGGTTGCTAATCTTTTCTGTGAAGTTAATGAGAGTATGAAAGCATATGGTGTTGGTACACACAGACACACACCAGAGATAGAAGAACAGCTTGGATATGCTTGTGGAAGAGATGATTTAAAGCTTATATTTACACCACATTTAGTTCCAATGAACAGAGGAATACTTGTGACAGCATATGCTAATCTTGCAAAGGATGTAACTTATGAAGATGTTAAGGCGGCATATGATAAATATTATGATAAGGAATATTTTGTAAGAGTTCTTCCTAAGGATGTATGCCCAGAGACAAGATGGGTTGAGGGAAGTAACTTTGTAGATATAGGATTTAAGATAGAGCCAAGAACTAACAGAATTATTGCTATGGGTGCATTAGATAACCTTGTTAAGGGTGCGGCTGGTCAGGCAGTACAGAATATGAATCTTTTATTCGGTTTTGAGGAGAATGAAGGACTTAAGATTGCACCTATGTTTCCATAGAATTATATAATACAGGCGGCACTATAAATATTTTATTCATATAAGATTAATAAGACGTTATTGGTAAGTAATAATCCTGATAGATAATTATTATATAGGTAATTTAATAACAAGCGGTTATTAATCTGGACAGGAGGCAGTTATGCAGATTATAGAAGGTGGAGTTACAGCAGCCAAAGGATTTAAGGCAGCTGGTATGGCGGCAGGAATTAAGTATAAGAATGGTAAGAAAGATATGGCAATGGTTGTTTCAGACAAGCCTTGCGTGACAGCAGGGACATTTACTCTTAACAGAGTATTTGCCGCTCCTGTTAAATGGGATAAGAATATTGTATATAATGAAGCTTATGCACAGGCAATTGTAGTCAACAGTGGTGTTGCTAATGCCTGTACTGGTGTTGAGGGTGATGAAGCCTGTGCACTTGAAGCTAAGACAGCTGGAGAGGCACTTGGAATTCCAGCCGATGCAGTGCTTCTTGGTTCAACAGGTGTTATTGGAATGCAGCTTCCTATGGATAGAATGTGTGCAGGAATTAAGGCACTTCCGGAACTTCTTGATTATACTAAAGAGGCTGGAACACTTGCCGCAGAGGCAATTATGACAACTGATACTGTAAGCAAGCAGGTTGCCTGCACAGTAAATATTGCTGGCAAAGAAGTAACGGTAGGCGGTATGTGCAAGGGTGCCGGTATGATTCATCCTCATATGGCTACAATGCTCTGTTTTATTACAACTGATGCAGTTATAGAGAAGAAAGCACTTCAGAAGATGACAAGTGATATTGTTGAAGATTCATTTAATATGATATCTGTTGACGGAGATACATCAACTAATGATACAGTGCTTGTTCTTGCTAATGGAGAAGCAGGCAATGATACTATTAAGGAAGGCAGCAGTGATTATGATACATTTTATGAGGCATTATCTTATGTACTTACAGAGCTTTCTAAGAAAATAGCAGGAGATGGTGAAGGCTGTACATGTCTTTTTGAAGTTCAGGTTAAGGGAGCTTCAACTAAGGAACAGGCAAGAATTCTTGCCAAATCAATAGTGACTTCTAATCTTACAAAGGCGGCAATATTTGGACACGATGCTAACTGGGGAAGAATTCTTTGTGCTATGGGTTATTCAGGCGTTGATTTCGAGCCGGAGAAGGTTGATATATTCTTTGAAAGCAACGCAGGAAAGCTTCAGATAGTTAAAGATGGTACTGCAACAGATTACAGCGAAGAAAAGGCAACTGAAATTCTTTCACAAAATCCTGTAACCGCAATAGCAGATATTAAGCAGGGTAACAGTGAAGCTACAGCGTGGGGCTGTGACCTTACATTTGATTACATAAAGATTAATGCGGATTACAGATCATAATAGTTAAGAATAAAATGGCATTGTAATATTGTCAGGAATGAGGATAATAAATGAGTACAATTAATATGGAAGAAGAGTTAAAGAAGGCACAGGTGCTTGTTGAAGCACTCCCATATATACAGAAGTTCAACAGAAAGATTATAGTTGTAAAATATGGTGGAAGTGCAATGGTTGATGAAGAACTTAAAAGAAAAGTTATTCAGGACGTAGTATTATTAAAGGTTGTTGGATTTAAGCCAATTATTGTACACGGCGGCGGCAAGGAAATCAGCAAATGGGTTGAAAAGTCTGGAATGACACCAGAATTTAAGAATGGTTTAAGAGTTACAGACGAGCCAACTATGGAAATTGCTGAGATGGTTCTTAACAAGGTTAATAAAAGCCTTGTATCGCTTATAGAGGAACTTGGCGTAAAGGCGTGTGGTATAAGTGGTAAAGATGGCGGTATGTTAAAGGTAGAGAAGAAGTATTCAAAGGGTGAAGATATAGGATATGTAGGTGAAGTCAAGGAAGTTGATACAACACTTATACATTCTCTTCTTAAGGATGATTTTCTTCCAGTAATATGCCCTATAGGATATGATGACAATTTCCACGCTTACAATATTAATGCTGATGATGCAGCTTGTGCCATTGCAAGGGCAGTTAATGCAGAGAAGCTTGCATTCTTAACAGATATTGAAGGTGTATACAAGGATTATAATGATAAATCAAGCCTTATCTCAGAACTTTCAACAACTGAGGCAAGGGAATTATTAGCAGGTGGTACAATAGGTGGTGGTATGTTACCTAAGCTTAATAACTGTATTGATGCGATTGAACACGGTGTTTCAAGAGTGCATATACTTGACGGTCGTATTCCACACTGCCTCCTTCTTGAAATATTTACTAACAAGGGTGTTGGTACAGCTATATTATCAGAAGGTGCTGAGAAATTCTTCGATACTAATATATAATAACAGGAGTAGTTATGCAGACAGAACAGATTATTAAAACAGCAGAAGAAAAGTTAATACATACATATAACAGATACCAGATTGTACTTGATAAAGGTGATGGTGTAAGATTATATGATACAGACGGAAAAGAATATCTTGATTTTGGTGCAGGTATTGCGGTATTTGCATTAGGTTATAATAACAAGGAATATAATGATGCGTTAAAGGCACAGATTGACAAGCTTATACATACATCTAATTATTTCTATAATGAGCCAGCGGTAAATGCTGCTAAAGCACTTACAAAGGCTTCTGGAATGGACAGGGTATTCTTTACTAACAGTGGTACAGAATCAATAGAGGGTGCTATAAAGCTTGCAAAGAAATACGCTTATTTAAAGACAGGAAGAACAGATTCAGAGATTATAGCAATGCATCATTCCTTCCATGGCAGAAGTATGGGAGCATTAGCTGTAACAGGCAATAAGCATTATCAGGAAGCGTTCGGACCTATGATTCCGGGAATTAAATTTGCTAATTATAATGACCTTGAAAGTGTTAAACAGTTGGTAAATGATAAAACTTGTGCTATTATATTTGAAACAGTACAGGGTGAGGGAGGAATATATCCTGCAACTAACGAATTCATCAAGGGTGTAAGACAGCTTTGCGATGAAAAGGGTATTCTTCTTATACTTGATGAAATACAGTGTGGAATGGGAAGAACAGGTACAATGTTTGCATTCCAGCAGTATGGAGTTGAGCCTGATATTCTTACTGTTGCCAAGGCACTTGGCTGTGGTGTTCCAGTAGGTGCATTTCTTGCCAAGGAAGAAGTTGCCAAGGCACTTGTACCAGGAGATCACGGTACAACTTATGGCGGTAATCCACTTGCGTGTGCAGCAGCAACAAAAGTATTTGAATTATTTGAGAAACAGCATATATTGGATAATGTCAAGGAAGTATCAGCATATCTTGAAGAAAAGCTTGATGAACTTGTAGCAGAATATGATTTTATAATTGAGAGGAGAGGACTTGGACTTATGCAGGGACTTGAACTTTCAATCAATCCTAAAGATGTTATTGCTAATGCATTAGACAATGGACTTATACTGTTCTCAGCCGGAACTAATGTTATCAGAATGGTGCCACCTCTTGTTATAACTAAGGCGGACGTAGATGAAATGATAACAAAGTTAAAGAAATCATTTTAATAAAGGTTGGATGAATAATGAAAGTAATTAAGAAGCTTGTGTCAGTTCTTATGGCAGGTGTTCTTACTTTATCTGTGATGGCATGTTCAGGTACAGATAAGAATAAGACAGCAAGGGAACTTGATATAGAGACTCCTGTAACAGTTAATGTCTGGTATGATAATAAGGACTATGACAGCTATCTTGAAAATGTAGCGAAAGAATTTAAAGAGGCTAACAATCTGGTTACTGTCAATCCGGTATATGTTGAGTCATCAGATTTTGTTGATACAATTTACAATGAAACTGTAAGAAATGATAATGTGCCAGATGTGTATCTTATGTCATCAGAGAATTGCAATAAGGCATATCTTTTAGGTCTTATGCTTGAAAATGATTCTTACAAGGATGTATACAATGATAAAGTATATGGACAGGCTGCCCTTATAGCAAGCTCATATAATGAAAAGTTATATGGCTATCCGGTTACATTTAATATGCCGGTTATGGTGTATAACAGTAAGCTTGCAGGTGCAGTTGATACATTTGATGAGATAAAAGAATATAATGATAACTACGAAGTTACAGAAGATAATAAAAATGTTCAGAGGATATTTAACTTTGATGCATCATCAATGTTTCTTAATTATACATTTACAGGAAGATACGTTAATATAGGCGGCAATAATGCTGAGGATTCAGGAGCATTTGCAATAGATGAGGTGCATTTTAAAAAGGCTTTAACTGAATATGTGAAGTTAAAGGACACTTACGCGATTGATAGATATAATTCATCATTGCAGTCGTGTGTATCACAGTTTGCAGAGGGAAAGCTTATATATACAATAGTTGATGCCGACAGCCTTTCAACAATTGATGCTTCAGGTGTTGAATATGGAATAATTCCAGTTCCAAAGCTTGCAGATGATTTAGAGTCAAAGGCAATGTCAGTTACTACGATGGCGATAGTAAATCCATACACATCAAATATTGCGGTATCCAAGGCAGTAGCAAGGGCAATATCATATGACTATGCAGAGGATTTGGAAAGTCTTAGTGGGCATATGAGTGCAAGGGCAGACATAAGCTATAAATCAAAGACCCAGCAGAGCAATTACAATACACTGCACACAATATATGCTAACAGCATCGTAAAAGCCAAATATGTAGGAGTAGGCAACATATATACAAAATATGAGATTATGCTTCACCAGTTATGGGACGGAGTGGATTTTAACAGTGCATATAATGAGTTTTACAAAGAAATCTCCAATTATATGACACTATCAAGGCTTAATAATTAAATATGGAATAATACATTAGTGTGGATAAAAATGTAATTTACTCCAATATTAGTGAATAAAATCCTGCTATCAGTAAATACTTTATTAACAATAGAGATTGTTAAAGGAGGTTGTCTGATGGCAGGATTTATTGTTGCAATAATCTCAGGTGCGTTAATGAGCCTGCAAGGTGTACTTAATACGAATGTTACAAAAGCGAGCAGTATATGGGTGGCAGCAGGCTTCGTGCAGTTTACAGCACTTGCAACCTGCATTATAATGTGGTTGTTTAACGGAAGACCTGATATTAGTGGAATATTTCAGGTAGAGAATAAAATATCATTATTAGGCGGTGTGATAGGAGCATTCATAACCTTCACCGTAGTAAAAAGTGTATCCGACCTAGGTGTAGCCAAAGCCGAAGTCACAATAGTAGTAGCACAGGTAATAGTAGCCTATATAATAGAACTTATGGGCTTATTTGGAAGCAAAAAAGCCGACTTCTCGTGGCTCAAACTCTTAGCCCTGATAATAGCAATGGGCGGAGTATTTATGTTCTACAATACAGGGAAGAATTAAAGTTGTAAAACTGACAGTGAGGGGATATAATGTGCGTAAGCTACAAGCCGTGCCAGACAGAAAATTTAAAAGCTGCTGTGCTTGCACAAAGCTGCTTTTAAAATTTCTGTCTGATAGGGCGACAGCCCGACAGTCCAAGAAAGCCAGAGCTTTCTTGGACCTGCACGGCGAAACCAGTGGGAAATCAACTAAAGGCGATGTGCAAAGCACGAGCCAGCAAAAACAAATCATAAGCAGGCTAAGGAAAGCGATGTGCGAAGCACGAGCCAGCAAAAACAAATCATAAGCAGGCTAAGGAAAGCAAAGTGCAAAGCACGAGCCAAAAGTAAAGGCAATCTGCGGCAGTACATAATAAGCCAAGGTAAAGTAGAAGCGAAGTGCGAAGCACAAGCGCAATCTATGCCACCACTGCATTTCCCACCCCACCCCAAATAAAAGAGAGGACCTCAACCAATGACCAATTTATTTAAAATAACAGGCACAGTAACCCTGAAAAAAGGCGCCGGCCGTCAATTAAAATCCGGCGGTATGTGGGTATACGACAACGAAATAGACACATTTTCCGAAACCGTAGAAGACGGAGGCCTTATCGAACTCCATGATTTCGATGATTACTTTATGGGAATAGGCTTCGTAAACCGCCGTTCCAAAATAACAGTAAGAATGTTATCAAGACACGAGGGAGAGATTAACGAAGAATTTATCAAACAGCGTGTAAAAGATGCTGTTTCCTACAGAATGGATACTGTCGATACATCTTCCTGCCGGCTTATATTCGGAGAGGCAGATTTTCTTCCGGGTATAGTAATAGACAAGTTCTCAGATGTTCTTGTAGTAGAGTCACTTGCACTTGGAATTGACAGATTTAAACAGCTTATTGTCGATGACCTGAAAGAAATACTTAAAGAATATGGCATGCCAATAAGAGGCGTATATGAAAGAAGCGATGCCAAAGTAAGACAGCTTGAAGGAATGGAAAGAGTTAAAGGCTTTATCGGTGAAGAATTCGATACCAAAGTTATGATAACTGAAAATGGTGTTAAATATTATGTAGATGTTAAGGACGGTCAGAAGACAGGCTTTTTCCTTGACCAGAAATATAACAGGAGAGCTATCGGCGGCTTATGCAAGGGTGCGAAGGTTCTTGACTGCTTTACACATACAGGTTCATTTGCACTTAATGCAGGAATATCGGGAGCTTCAAGCGTATTAGGAGTAGATGCATCTGAACTTGCTGTTAATCAGGCGACAGAAAATGCCAAGCTTAACGGACTTGAGGATATTGTCCGATTCAAATGTGCAGATGTGTTTGACCTGCTTCCACAGCTTGAAAAGAGTGGCGAGAAGTTTGATGTTGTGATTCTTGATCCACCAGCATTTACCAAGTCAAGAAATTCCATTAAAAATGCAGTTAAGGGATACAGAGAGATTAATCTTAGGGGGATGAAGCTTGTCAAAGACGGCGGATACCTTGCAACCTGCTCTTGTTCACATTTTATGGATCCGGAATTGTTCACTAAGACAATTGGCGAAGCGGCAAGAAATGTACATAAAAGACTAAGACAGATAGAATACAGGACCCAGTCACCTGACCACCCAATTCTGTGGTCAGCCGATGAGTCCTTATACCTTAAATTCTATATTTTTCAGGTTGTTGACGAAAAGTAAGGCTTCTTTCGTAAAGGGCATCTTTTATTTCGTAAGGAACAAAAAGATGTCCAAGACCTGTTCCTAATTGTATGTTAGGCTTGTTAGCACCATGGTAATCAGAGCCGCCGGATAAGAGAAGATTATGTTCTTTGGCGATTTTGCGGATTTCCCTTTCATCGGCAGGTTTATAGGTTGAATAAATTGCTTCAATTCCATCAATTGAGGCATAGCATACGTGGTTAATAAGCTCATTCATCTGGGCTTTGCCAAGGTGGTAAAGAATTGGGTGTGCAAGCACAGCAACGCCGCCAGCCTGATGAATAATGCTTACAGCCTCAGAAGGGTCAACCTTATGCCTGTTCACAAAGCAGGGCTTTCCGGGACTTAAGTATCTGTCAAAGGCTTCGTTGCGGTCGCCTGTGTAATGATTCTTAACAAGATAATCAGCAAAATGTGCTCTTGTTATAACAGCATCAGGGTATAATTTTAACATTTGTTCATATGTAATATTAATACCGATTGAACAGAAGCGTTCACATATTGCAATATTACGGTTGATGCGTGACTCACGCTGTGTTTTAAGATAATCATTGATGGCATTGTTAGTGTAATCAATAAAAAGTCCTACGATATGGACTTCGGTATTATTAAAATTAGTGCTTAATTCAACACCGGGTATTAATTCCACCTCTGAATTACCAGCGGCTTTAAGGGCATCTGGTATTCCGTCAAGAGTATCGTGGTCGGTAAGGGCGATGGCACTAAGATTTTTAGAAGAAGCAATTGCTATAAGCTCTGAAGGAGTATTAGTTCCGTCAGAATATGTTGAGTGTACGTGCAAATCTACCTGTTTCATATTATAACCTCATTTCTGCGCACGATTTCTAAGCAGATAATAGAATTGTATTAAGTACGCAAGTAGATTATAACACTTTAAAAAAGTACGCAAAATCCTTAATCTTAATAAAATAATAAATTAACGAAAAAGTTTAATTTTATATAAAAGCAACAGGAGGAGTGATTATGCAAAGAGAATTAGTTATTGGTGGTTTTTACAGACATTTTAAGAATAAGCTGTATCAGGTAAGAGGCGTTGCGATACACTCAGAGACTAAGGAGAAAATGGTTGTGTATCAGGGGCTATACGGCTCATATGAGTTATATGTAAGACCATATGATATGTTTTTGAGCGAAGTTGACCATAATAAATATCCTGATGTAGAGCAGAAATACAGATTTGAACTTATAGATATTAATACAGGAAAAGCACTTGAGAAATCCGATGATACATCTGCTTATAATAAATCGATAGACAATGTTAATATGGTTTCAGCGGATAATACATATACAGTAGATAAGTCTGCCTGCGACATAGCAGGAAATAGATATACAGAGAATAAATCTATTGATTATAAGACAGAAAATGTCTCATCTGATAATGGGAATATTGCTGACACCTACAATTCAGATGAGAATACTGTACAGGACAGCAAGCTGATAAGATTTCTTGATGCATATGATTATAAAGAGAAGCTTGATATATTAACTTCTATGAGAAGTGAATTAAATGACGGGCTTATTGATATTATGGCGGAGTCCATTGAAGTTGCTGTGCCAGAGGGCGACATTACTGATAGATATAATTCACTTAGAAAATGTCTTCTTGCACATACCAAATATGAAGGATTAAGACTGCGTCAGTAGTGATAATTGTCAGAAAATTAACATAATATATGCGATAAAATGGATAATATTACAGAATTTTGTGAATTCACATAAAATGTGTATAAGTATGTTGATATTGTGGAAAAGTATGTGACTAATTACGATATTGATTGCATATGTTGTTAATAAATGTTATATTCTATAAGGTATGCACAGGAGAACTATACAATAAGAGATTGTGTGTGGAAAAGAGGATTAATAATGAATATAGTTGTATTAGCAGGTGGTACAAGCACTGAAAGAGATATATCAATTCTTACAAGTACCAAAGTGTGTGAGTCTTTAAGAAGAAATGGATACAATGCTAACATTGTGGATGTTTTTTTCGGTATAGATAGTGAAAATGTTGATAACTTTTTTAATAATGACAATGATTTGGAAAAGCTTTGCAAATATTTAAAGAACCAGACTCCTGATGTTGAGAAGGAACTTGAAGCAAGAAAAGCTTTGGGAAAAGGTTTCTTTGGAGATAATGTTCTTGAACTCTGCCAGAAAGCAGACATAGTATTTATGGGGCTTCACGGAAGCAATGGTGAGGACGGAAAGATACAGGCAGCATTTGAACTTATGGGAATTAAGTACACAGGAACTGATTATATAAGCAGTGCCATATCAATGAGCAAGGAGCTTACTAAAAAGGTTCTTGTTCCAGAGGGTATTCCAATGCCTAAGGGCATAGCACTCCACAAGGGACATAAGGTAGAATATGTTCCATTTCCTTGTGTGGTTAAGCCTTGTTGTGGTGGTTCAAGTGTAGGAGTATCTATTGTTAATAGCGAAGAAGAATTCAAGAGAGCCTTAACAGATGCATTCTCATATGAAGATAATATACTTGTAGAAGAATTCATTAAGGGAAGAGAATTCTCTGTAGGTGTACTTAATGGAAAGGCACTTCCAGTTATAGAGATAGAACCGCTTGACGGATTTTATGATTATAAGAATAAATATAAGGCAGGAGCAACTAAGGATACTTGTCCAGCTAATCTTCCTAAGGAAATATCAGAGAAAATGCAAAGATGGGCAGAGAAAGCCTGTGAGACAGCTGGAGTTACTACATATGCAAGAGTAGATGAACTTCTTAATGAAGACGGAGATATATACTGCCTTGAAATTAATACACTTCCGGGAATGACAGGAACAAGCTTACTTCCACAGGAAGCTGCGGCTGTAGGAATGTCATATGATGAACTTACTAAGAAGATTATAGAAATATCTTTAGAAAAGTATAATTAATATTGAATGGAGATTATTATTTATGCGTGGAATGACATTAAGAGCTATAGCAGAAGCCTGCAATGGCGTATATTATGGCAGTGAAGATAACCTTGATAAAGAAGTGACAGACATAACAACTGACAGCCGTAAAGTGCAGAATGGCGGATTGTTTGTTGCCATATGTGGCGAGAGAACTGACGGACACCAATACATAGACAACTGCTTTAATGATGGAGCGTTGTGTGTTATATCAGAAAAAGAACTTGAAGGACAGACTAATTCTTATATAAAGGTTAAATCAAGTCTTCAGGCGTTAAAGGATATGGCACTTTTATACCGTAATAATCTTGATATCAAGGTTGTAGGTATAACAGGAAGTGTAGGTAAAACAAGCACTAAAGAAACAATCAGTTATGTGCTTAACAAGAAGTATAAAGTGTTAAAGACAGAAGGTAATTTCAATAATGAAATAGGACTTCCTCTTACAGTATTCCGCTTAAGAGATGATGATGAAGTTGCTGTTCTTGAAATGGGAATAAGTGATTTCGGAGAAATGGACAGATTATCAAAAATTGCCCAGCCAGATATAAGCGTAATAACTAATATAGGTCTGTGTCATCTTGAAAATCTTAAGACAAGAGATGGAATATTAAAGGCCAAGACAGAGATTTTCAATAATATGAAGCCTGACGGAATAGCGATACTTAACGGCGATGATGATAAGCTTATCACTGTAGATGAGGTTAATGGAAAGAAGCCTGAAAGATTTGGAATTAACTATAAAGACGGTGTGTATGCCAAGGATATAGAAAATCTTGGGCTTAGTGGAACTAAATTTGTAATATCAGGTCTTAATTGTGTAGATGGCTGTAAGGATTTTGAGGTTACTGTGCCGGTTCCTGGACATCATATGATATACAATGCACTTGCAGCAGCATGTGTTGGTGCGGCATTAGAGCTTACTTCTGCACAGATAGCAGACGGAATAACTGATTTAAAGACTATTTCAGGCAGAAATAACATTATCAAAACAAGTAAATATACATTAATAGATGACTGTTATAATGCTAATCCTGTATCTATGAAGGCTTCTGTTGATGTGCTTGATATGGCTATTGGCAGAAAAGTATGTATACTTGGTAATATGTATGAGCTTGGAGAAAATGAGAAAAATCTCCACTATGATGTTGGACAGTATATAGGTACTAAGAATATAGATGTTCTTATTACGATTGGTGATCTGGCAAGACATATCGCTATGGGAACAGACGATTATATGGAAACACATTTTGGTTCATATGATTGTGAGATACACAGCTTTGATGATATGGAAGAATTCAATATGGCATATTCGTCAATCCTTAAGGATAATGATAATATATTGATAAAGGCATCGCACGCAATGAAATTTGCTGATATTGTGGAGCTTTTAAGCAAGGATAATTAGATTAAGATTAAGCGTTTTGCAAATGCTTAAATATATACAGAAAGAAGAAAGGAGGCGTCTATGAAAAAGACTAAGAGTTTAATAATAAGTGCTATGATTATGGTATTCGCTTTGGCATTTACAGCTTGCGGAAGTAAGTCATCAAGTGTAGAGGGAAGCTGGAGTGGTAATGATAACGGATATGATGTTGTATTTAATTTCGAGGCAGATGGTCAGGGAACTATGCAGTTAAGCGGAATTCAGCTTAATATTACATATTCCGTTGATGGTGACAAAATAACTATCAACAAGTCAGTTCTTGGTGGAACACAGACAGACGAGTATACATTTAAGATTTCTAACAAGTCAAAGACACTTACATTATCTAACGATTCAGGTGAAATTGAACTTAAAAAGGGTGAATAACCAGATGCTAATAATCTAAAGAATGATTTATTATCCCTTCGGGCAGATATTGCCTGAAGGGATTTTTAATGTAATATGAAAATCTGATAAAGATCCCTGTTACAAAAAAGTATTATGTAATGATAACGTGTAATCGCTCTAATATGTAGTTTACAATATGTAGTTAGCTGCAAGTGAATGTGCTATATATAAATAAAATGAAAGTTATATAAAATAAAAATATTTTTAAAATAATACTTTACAAATATATAATATAGTGATATAGTATCAATATGAAAAACGCGTTTTTAATATAATCTTAACTTACATCAGGAAGTACATAAGATTTCTAGATAACACATATAAGTGTTATTCATTACCTGTCATATACAGGAGTTTCCCGTTAATTTAAAGTTTAATTGATTATAGAATATCAGGATTTAGGATTATTATAATCTGATATATTATAATCAATAGATATATTTATAGGAGGATATATATTTGCACGATATAATAGAACATTATGGAAAAGTTGTTGTTGCACTTGCTGGTGTGCTTGCAGCCTTACTTTTAACAGCGGCGGTTGTGACAATAGTAAGTGGAAAGACAACAGGAGCGATAGAAGATATTGAGTATGAGTCACAGATATATGAAGCTATGAAATAATTAAGCAGGTGTGCAGTAAATGGGGTGGAATATGGATAAAGAAGATTTAAAAGACATTATTGAAAAGAATAAAGATGAATTATTCAGTGAGATAGCACAGGAAATAAATAATGATAATGTGACGGATATAGAATGGGATGGTTATAATCTTTGGATAACTGAGCTTGGCATTGGAAGTTATATTTCAGGCAAGGAATTAAGTGACAGATATGTGGAAAATGTATCAATAAAGCTTGCCAATATAATGGGTGTTTCATTTAACAGAAGCAGACCTATTCTTGAGGCCAATACAGAGAAGCTTAGAATTTCTATATGGCACGAATCAAGGTGTCACAAGAAAAGTATGTCTATAAGAAAGATACCAGAATATCTGAGATTTTCGCATAAGGATTTAGTTGAGTCAGATTATGCCCCGGAAAGCATTATTAATCTTTTGGAGAATAGTGTTACTGCACACCTTAGCATAGTTGTGGGAGGACAGCCACACGCAGGAAAGACAGAGCTTGTAAAGTATCTGTCAACGAAAATTCCGCATAATGAGAAGGCAGGAGTATATGAGGATAATCAGGAGATACATTATAGAAAGATTAATCCTAATAAAAAATGTGTTGAATTTTTTGTGGATGACAAGGTTACATACCAGGATATCATAAAGGCTGGGTTAAGACATAATATAGATTGGATTTTGCTGTCAGAGTCAAGAGGACCAGAAGTTGCACATCTGCTTAACAGTTTGTCTACAGGTTCATATTGTATGACAACTATGCATCTGGATGAGGTAAGGGATATGCCTGACAGAATGTACAATATGCTTGGCAACAGCAGTGTCAATGAAAGATTTATCAATAGTGTATACAAATATATAGATCTTGTTGTGCTTGTGGAATGTGACAAGCACGAGAAAAGGAGGATTAAGCAGATAGGTTTTCTTTCAAGGTGCAATTCTGTTAATCACTGCTGTGTAATATACGAAGACGGCACATTTACAGACGAAACTGTCCCGGAAGATATTCTTGATAAATTTAAAAGGAGAGGCATAAAGAACATATATGAAAAGGTTAATTAGATATTTTTCGGTACGTTCAGTAATTAAAGATATATCAGCATATGGATATGATTTCTCAATGAAGAAATATATTTTAGCAATAACAACAGGACTTCTTGTGATATTCGGAATAAGTATGATATATGGCCTTAAGCCTGTATGTGTAATAATTACTGGTCTTGTGTCCATAAGCGTTATTCCGGGTATTATAAGAAAAAGGTACTACAATAATAACAGGCTTAAAAAGTTTATGGACGTTGATATATATCTCCATCAGATGGCGTATTCATTTATGAGAAATCCTAAGATATACACAGCTTTAGAAGATACAGGCAAGATAGCAGGCGGCACTCTTGGCAGGGTGATAGAGCAGGCTATGGACGAGCTTGAATATGGTATGGGAGAAGATGTATATGCTAATGCACTTTATATCATAGAGAAAGAGTATAATTGCAGCCGTATAAGGACACTTCATAAGTTTATTATTGGAATTGAAAAGAGAGGTGGAAGGTATAAGAATGCACTTAGAGTGCTTCTTGATGACTCTGACAGGTGGATTAAAGGAATATACAGGCAGGAGCTTGAAATCAAGAATGTAAAAAGGGATACAACCATAGGAGTTATTATAAGCATAGTGCTTTCAGGTCTTACAATATTTATGAGTTCCATGCTTAACCGATATAAAAGCGGACAGGGAAACATAGTTGATGACTGGCTGTATCAGGGGACAGCAGTGATATTCCTTGTGTTATGTATATTATTCTATGCTTTCACGAATAAACATTACGGATATGAAATTCTTAATGATAAAGATATTGATACTAACAGCAGGAAATATTATAAGCTTGTGTTTAAAACCAATGTATGGAATATAATTGAGAAGATAATTCCAGTTATAACAGTGCTTGGAATATTGGCAGGCCTGGCGTTTATTAATGGTTTTTATTTTATATTTGTATATCTTGTTATGGCAATGGCTGTAATGGTTATTTATCCGTTGATTAATAAAAAGTCTGCAATGAAAAAGCTTACTAACAATTTAAGACAGGCATTTTCTGACTGGTTAAGAAATGTTGCACTTAATCTTGAGAATATGCCATTGATTGCGGCAATTGAAGATACTTACGATGAAAGTCCGTATATAATTAAGAATTCACTTGATACTTTTATAAGGGACATAGAGGCAGACCCATCAGATATTAAGCCATATTATGAATTTCTGTCGGAGTATGGACAGACAGATATAATGTCGACAGTAAGAACATTATATTCAGTATCGGAATTGCCAGACAATCAGGTAGATGAAACTATTAATTCTTTAATACAGAGAAATAACGAGCTTATAAACAAGCAGTCAGAGATTGCTTATAAGGACAGGATAAGTTTATTTAAATTTATGGAATACATACCTGTATTTCTTATGGCATTGAAAATGTCTGTTGATATGATGCTTGTTATAACACTGTATTTGTAATGTGTAATATTAATATTGTTAAAGATTGTGTCTGTCTATACGTTAATAAGGTGGAAGAGAATATCATTAGTGACGAGTGGGTAAAGATTTGCTGCTGGTAATATTAAAGGTGGAGAAAGGCTTGGCATGGACTTTATATTAGAAAAATTAGGTGAGACGTGCATTGCTATAGTATTTATATTATCAATGATAAATATGTACGCAATGCTTGCTGATAAAATGCTTGGTGGTTGATATAGATATTTAATATAAATCAATAGTTTAATTGAAATACAATCTAAGAAATGAAAGGGGATAGTATAATGGAATATTTATTGGAAGAATATGGTGATGTGATTATATGTATTACAGGACTTGCAATAGCATTTACATTCTTAGGGATATGTATGAACAAATGCACTGTATTAGAGGGTACACAGCTTGCAAAGCTGTTCTACAGGTAGGTGCATAATGAAGATAATAGTAGAAGCTTCGGCATATCTTGTAATACTTTCTTTTATATGTCTGATATCGCTCGATTTTATTGCTGTTAATAAAAGTGTAAGCAAAGGCAGTGAGGTACAGCAGTATATAAAAGATGTAATCCAGATAAATGGCATAAGTTATGAACACAGGGATATTGATTATGATACTAATAAAAAGGTATGCGAGATAGCTGCACAATATGGGGCAGATGTAAGTTATGAATATTTCGATGCAGCCGCAGATTATGATTATTACCGCCTGAATATTAAATATCCTGTAAAGTCGAGATTGTTCGGACTTAATAAGCTGTGTGATTATAAGGCACTTGTAAGGGTTGAGATGGCGGTGTAGTACGTCCCAGCACAATAAGGATAAATCTGGATTTGCTCTACGAAATAAAGATGATGGGGATTGAATAAATACAAATATGGATTTGCCACGTTAAATTGAGATGTCGGCGCAATGTAATATAGATAAGGAGTGATATGAGATTAATAATAAGTAGTTCTGGAATGATGGTTATTATTATTCTGATTGTGATTATACATAATTCGATTATCAGTGATAATTACTGTAATATGGAGATGAACAGCAGTATTAATGGGGCATTTGATTATGCTTTGGATAAAGTGTCAGATGGTTACATAACGGGTGAATATGATGATATTCCAGATGATGTATTTACAACACAGCTTATGAGAAGTTTCTGTAAGTCATTTAATGAGGTTGTCAGTTCAGATGCAGAGTATACAGTTACGCTGTTATATGCGGACAGGACGGCAATGCTGTATGACATAGCAATTGAAGCAGAATACAGTTATGGATATAAGGGAAGAAAGAATAAATGTATATGCCAGAGGGCTGTAAAGTTAAATTGACAATATATATATATTCATTTATAATTCCACAATATGATTTCAATTGATTAATATATTAGGTCAATTGTGGAAAGGAGAGACCACATTAAAAGTGGCTGTTATATAATGGAAATTCAGATATTACATTGGTTTGAAACATTACATAACCCAATAACTAATCCAATATTTTATGTGATTACTACATTGGGGAATGCAGGCTGGTTCTGGATAGTATTAGCTGTGCTTATGCTTACAGTTCTTCCTAAGAAATATAAAAAAGCAGGGCTTACAATGGCAATAGCACTTATATTGTCGCTTATATTCTGTAATGGAATAATGAAGCATCTATGGGCAAGACCAAGAGCATTCTGGGTAGTTGGACAGAATTTTGTTGTTGGCAATGAATTCGAGAATTTATATGGAATATTTAATTCTATTCACGATTATTCGTTCCCATCAGGACATTCGTCAGCTTCGTTTGCTGCGGCAGTGTCAATATTTATGTGGAGAAAGAAGGAAGGAAGTGCGGCACTGGTACTTGCGGCACTTATAGCATTTTCTAGACTGTACTTTACAGTACATTATCCAACAGATGTGCTTGTCGGTACAATCACAGGTGCATTATATGGTGTAGCGGCTTATTTTATTGTTAAGGCACTTATGAATAAAGTCCCAAAGCTTAATGCTATATTTAATAAGCAGTAATAATGAAATAGTAATGATAATATAAATTGTAATTATGTTAAAAATAAAGGCTGTCCGATTATGATATGGCTAATCTTTACAGAACATTTTGTGTCAGGTAAAGAGGCATATCAATATTGGACAGCCTTTTGTGATAGTGCTTGTATTTTTTATGTATTTTTGTGAAAGCTATATTGACATTTGATTAAGATGTGCTAATATAAAATCACTTTTGTAAAATATATTTATAAAAGATATTTACAGAAGTGATTTTAAAATAGATAACAATTATTAAGTGGCAATATTATTGTCATAGAAATGAGGTTAAGGATGAACGAAGAAATGTGTGTTGAAAAGATGCCAATTACAGATGAATATCTTGAAAAGATGGACGCATATTGGAGAGCTGCCAATTACTTAGCAGCTGCCCAGCTTTATCTTTTAGATAATCCTCTCTTAAGAGAGCCTTTAAAGAAGGAACATATTAAGAAGAAAATCGTAGGTCACTGGGGTACAGTTCCGGGTCAGAATTTCGTTTACTGTCATATGAACAGAGCTATTAAGAAGTATGATCTTGATATGGTGCTTATATCTGGTCCTGGTCACGGCGGCAATTTCTTTGTAGCTAACTCATACCTTGAGGGAACATACAGCGAAGTATATCCGAATGTAAGTCAGGATATGAACGGATTAAAGAAGCTTTGCAAACAGTTCTCGTTCCCAGGAGGAATATCAAGCCACGTTGCACCTGAGACACCAGGTTCAATTAATGAGGGTGGTGAGCTTGGTTATTCGATAGCACATGCATTTGGTTCGGTATTTGACAATCCGGATCTTATAACAACTTGTATTGTTGGTGATGGTGAAGCTGAGACAGGACCACTTGCTACAGCATGGCATTCTAATAAGTTCCTCAATCCTGTGACAGACGGAGCAGTGCTTCCAATATTACACCTTAATGGATATAAGATAAGCAACCCTACAATATTCTCACGTATATCACACGATGAGATAGAAAGTTTCTTCCACGGATGTGGCTGGAAACCATATTTTGTTGAGGGCAATGATCCAATGACAATGCATAGAAAGATGGCAGAGACATTAGATACTGTTATTGAGGAGATTAAGGAAATACAGAGAGAAGCAAGAGAAGAAGGTAAGACAGAAAGACCATTCTGGCCTATGATTGTACTTAGAACACCAAAGGGCTGGACAGGACCAAAGGTTGTTGATGGCAAGGAAATTGAGGGAACTTTCAGGGCACATCAGGTTCCAATTATGATGGATAGACCAGAACATTTACAGCAGCTTAATGATTGGCTTGAAAGCTATAAGCCAGAAGAATTGTTTGATGAAAATGGCAGATTAATTCCAGAGTTAAGAGCACTTGCACCAAAAGGAGATCACAGAATAAGCGCCAATCCTCACGCTAATGGTGGTAAGCTTTTAAGAGATTTAAGACTTCCAGATTTCAGGGATTACGGCGTTGACGTACCTTTCCCAGGAGCAAAAGATGGTCAGGATATGATTGAACTTGGAGGTTTTGTAAGAGATATATTCAAGTTAAATGAAGAAACTAAGAACTTCCGTATCTTTGGACCAGATGAAACAATGTCTAACAGATTAGGCAAAGTATTTGAGGAGACTAACAGGGATTGGAATAATGTTCTTAAGGATAATGATGAATTCCTTGCCAAGGACGGACGTGTAATGGATTCAATGCTTTCAGAGCATATGTGTGAAGGCTGGTTAGAAGGATATCTTCTTACAGGACGTCATGGCTTCTTTGCAAGCTATGAAGCATTTATCAGAATAGTAGACTCTATGGCGGCACAGCACGCTAAATGGTTAAAGGTATGTTCACAGCTTCCTTGGAGACAGTCAATTGCTTCACTTAACCTTATTCTTTCATCAAATGTATGGCAGCAGGATCATAACGGATTTACACATCAGGATCCAGGCTTCCTTGACCATATAGCTAATAAGAAGGCGGATGTGGTAAGAATGTATCTTCCACCAGATACTAACTGTTTACTTTCTTGCTTTGACCATTGTATAAGAAGCCGTGATTATGTCAATGTGCTTGTTACATCTAAGCATCCAAGACCACAGTGGCTTACTATGGAACAGGCTGTTAAGCACTGTACACAGGGTGTTGGCATATGGGAATGGGCAAGTAATGACCAGGGTGAAGAACCAGATGTGGTAATTGCCGGCTGTGGTGAGACACCTACACTTGAAGCACTTGCGGCTGTTACAATATTAAGAGATAATATGCCTGATTTAAAGATTAGATTTATAAATGTAGTCGATTTATTCAAGTTACAGTCTAATACACAGCACCCTCACGGTCTGTCAGATACAGATTATGACGCTTTATTTACAAAGGATAAGCCGATTATATTTGCATTCCACGGCTATCCAACACTTATACACGAGCTTACATATTACAGACATAACAGAAATCTTCAGGTATTCGGTTATCAGGAGGAGGGTACGATTACAACTCCATTTGATATGAGAGTGCAGAACGAGATTGACCGTTATCATCTTGTACAGGCTGTTATCAATGCACTTCCACAGCTTGGCAACAAGGGTTCATATCTTCTCCAGAAGATGAGAGATACTTTAGTTGCGCATAAGCAGTATATAAGTGAGTATGGTATGGACCTTCCAGAGGTACAGGAATGGAAGTGGCATACACCAGATAATAAATAATTGTTATAAAACTAGTTAGTGAATAATTGAGTGATTTATATAAAATATTTTATAAAAGCTGCTTAATGTATTGCAAAATATACAAAAAAATAATATTATATAAGTAACTTTTTGAAATGTATTTATTAAAAGTAAGGGGATACGTCATATAGCAGGATGTGTCCCCATACTTGTAGTAACGGGTGTTACAGAAATGGAGGATTTTACAATGAATAACAAACCATCTATTAAAATCGGAATTGTGGCAGTGAGCAGGGACTGTTTCCCAGAGAGCCTGTCAGTGAACAGAAGAAAAGCTTTAGTTGAGGCTTACAAGAACAAATATAATGCAGATGAAATATATGAATGTCCAATATGTATAGTCGAAAGCGAGATACATATGCAGCAGGCATTAGAAGATGTCAAGAAAGCTGGCTGTAATGCTTTATGTGTATATCTTGGTAATTTTGGACCAGAAATTGCAGAAACTATGCTTGCTAAATATTTTGACGGACCTAAGATGTTCGTTGCGGCAGCAGAAGAAACATCAGCTAATGGAGGCCTTGTAGGTAACAGAGGAGATGCTTATTGTGGTATGCTTAATGCAAGCTACAACCTGAAATTAAGAGGAGTTAAGGCATATATTCCGGAATATCCAGTAGGAACAGCAAGTGAATGTGCAGATATGATTCACGAATTCATACCGGTTGCAAAGGCTGTATATGCGTTAAATAATCTTAAGATTATAAGCTTTGGACCAAGACCTAATAATTTCCTCGCCTGCAATGCACCAATTAACCAGTTATACAATCTTGGCGTTGAGATAGAAGAGAATTCAGAGCTTGACCTTTTTGAAAGCTATAATAATCACGCAGGAGATAAGAGAATTCCAGCGGTTGTAAAGAGTATGGAGAAGGAATTAGGAGAAGGTAATAAGAAACCTGAGATACTTTCTAAGCTTGCACAGTATGAGCTTACACTTCTTGACTGGGTAGAAGCACATAAGGGTTCAAGAAAATATGTTGCAATCGCAGGAAAATGCTGGCCAGCATTTCAGACACAATTTGGCTTTGTTCCTTGCTATGTTAATTCACGTCTTACAGCTATGGGAATACCTGTATCCTGTGAGGTTGATATATACGGAGCTTTAAGTGAATTCATAGGAACAGTTGTAAGCGATGATGTTGTTACACTTCTTGATATTAATAATACGGTTCCATCAGATATATACGAAGAAGATATTAAAGGCAGATTCAATTATACAATTAAGGATACATTTATGGGCTTCCATTGTGGCAATACAGCAGCGTGCAAGCTTTCATTCTGTGAGATGAAGAACCAGATGATTATGGCACGTTCACTTCCAGAAGAAGTTACTAACGGAACACTTGAGGGAGATATTGTACCTGGTGATATTACATTTTTCAGGTTACAGAGTACTTCAGACAGCCAGTTAAGGGCGTATGTTGCACAGGGTGAAGTTCTTCCTGTAAGAACACGTTCATTTGGTGCTATAGGAATATTTGCAATTAATGAAATGGGAAGATTTTACAGACACGTGCTTGTTGAGAAGAATTATCCTCATCATGGGGCAGTAGCATTTGGACATTATGGAAAGGCTTTGTTTGATGTGTTTAAGTATCTTGGCGTTGAGGACATATCATATAACCAGCCGGCAGGCGTGCTTTATAAGTCAGAAAATCCTTTTGCATAGTTAAGATTATAACGTAAATATATAATAGTTTATAGAAATGGGGTGCGGTATGTATTATATAGGTGTTGACCTTGGAACATCTTCGGTTAAGCTGATATTGATGGAACCAACAGGTGATATTGTAAATACAGTATCTAAGACTTATCCTATAAGCTTTCCAAAGCCAGGCTGGTCAGAGCAAAATCCGACAGACTGGTATGATAAGACCTGTGAGGGAATCAAAGAGCTTATAAAGGATATAGATAAGGACAAGGTTGCAGGAATAAGCTTCGGAGGTCAGATGCACGGTCTTGTTATTCTTGATGAGAATGATAATGTAATAAGACCGGCAATTCTTTGGAATGATGGAAGAACAACTAAGGAATGTGATTATCTTAATAATGAGATTGGAAAGGATAAGCTTACAGAATATACAGCGAATATAGCATTTGCTGGCTTTACGGCTCCTAAGCTTCTCTGGGTTAAGAATAATGAGCCTGACAATTTCAAAAAGATTGCTAAGATAATGCTTCCTAAAGATTATATAGCCTACAGGCTTACAGGAGTACATTGCACAGATGTATCGGATGCGTCAGGTATGCTTTTATTAGATGTTAAAAAGCGTGACTGGTCAGAAGAGATGATTAACATATGCAAAATTTCAAGAAAACAGCTTCCGGCTTTGTATGAAAGCTACGAAAAGGTTGGCTGTATTACTAAAGAAGCTGCTATGGAGCTTGGACTTCCAGACAATGTATGTGTAGCTGCTGGAGCAGGTGATAATGCTGCTGCGGCAGTAGGTACTGGAACTGTTGGGGACGGAATGTGCAATATTTCTCTTGGAACAAGCGGAACAATATTTATATCAAGCAGTAACTTTAGCGTTGATAATAATAATGCACTTCATTCCTTTGACCACGCGGACGGCTATTATCATCTTATGGGCTGTATGTTAAGTGCAGCTTCCTGCAATGGCTGGTGGATGGATAATATTTTAAAGGATACAGATTACAAAGAAGCACAGTCACATATAACTAAAGATATGCTTGGCAATAATCATGTATATTTTCTTCCATATCTTATGGGAGAGCGTTCACCACATAATGACCCGCTTGCAAGAGCAACATTTACAGGAATGACTATGGACAGCACAAGGACAGATATGACACAGGCGGTGCTTGAGGGTGTTGCATTTGCTATAAGGGACTCTTTTGAGATTGCCAGGTCGCTTGGAATTAACATCACAGAAACCAAGATGTGCGGTGGTGGTGCTAAGAGTGAGCTTTGGTGTACAATTATGGCTAATGTGCTGGGAATTAAAGTACATCTGTTAAAGTCAGAAGAGGGTCCGTCTATGGGAGCAGCTATGCTTGCTATGGTGGCGGCTGGTGAATATGAAAATGTTAAGCAGGCGGCAGACAGCATTGTTGGAATATGTAGGACAATCGAGCCGGAAAAAGACATTGCAGACAGGTATAATTCACGTTATAATACATTTAAAGACATATATCCTGCATTAAAAGGGGTATTTGAGAAAATGTAATTGATGTATCTGGCATAATAATAACAGATAGTGTATATGCAGAATGGAGGTTTTATGAAATTTTTTATTGATACGGCAAATGTTGATGATATCAGAAAAGCTAATGATATGGGTGTAATCTGCGGAGTTACAACTAATCCATCATTAATTGCCAAAGAAGGCAGAGATTTTAATGAAGTGATTAAAGAGATTACAAGTATTGTTGATGGACCTATAAGTGGTGAAGTTAAGGCAACTACAGTAGATGCGGAAGGAATGATTAAAGAGGGCCGTGAGATTGCTGCGATTCATCCTAATATGGTAGTTAAGATTCCTATGACAGTAGAAGGCCTTAAGGCGGTTAAGGTGCTTTCAGCAGAAGGAATAAAGTGTAATGTAACACTTATCTTTTCAGCTAATCAGGCACTTTTAGCAGCAAGAGCAGGTGCAGCATATGTATCCCCATTCCTTGGAAGACTTGATGATATATCACAGCCGGGTATCCAGCTTATTGAAGATATTGTTGGTATATTTTCTAATTATGATATCCAGACAGAAATTATATGTGCAAGTGTAAGAAATCCTATACATATAACAGACTGTGCACTTGCAGGAGCTGACATAGCAACTGTTCCTTATAAGGTTATTGAGCAGATGGTTCATCACCCATTAACAGATGCAGGTATTGAGAAGTTCCAGAAAGATTATAAGGCAGTATTTGGAGAATAAATGATTTCATCACAGAAAATAACAACGTCAGAGGTTAGAAAGTATAATAAGAACAGAATATTTAAGCTTATATATAACAGCAGTGCAATATCAAGGCAGGAGATTGCGGATACACTTGGATTGTCACTTCCGACAATCAACCAGAATATCAAGCTTTTAAAAGATTCAGGGCTTATAGTTATGGAGGGTAGTTTTGACTCAACAGGAGGAAGAAAAGCCCAGATGATTATGGTAAATGCTGATGCAAGATTTGCAATAAGCGTTAACGTCCGTGCTAATGAATTAAAGGTGGCACTTATAGATCTTAATGGAGAGATAAGAAGCCAGAAAAGTGTTGATATTGAATTCAGTCCGGAAAGTGATTATGGAGTTAAGGTATCAGAGCTTGTCGATGATATAATAGAGGAGAATAATATTAATACTGATAATATACTTGGCATAGGAATAACTATGCCGGGTATATTCAATAGTGATAATACAATGATAATTTCATCTCCACCACTTAACACAAGAGACTATAAGACTGATAACATTACGAGTCGTCTTAAGTATGATTATACTGTACAGAACGATGCAAGAGCCAGTGCATTTGCTGATTACTGGTATTCCCATAAGAATGAAAATGCTCATATGGACGAGTCCTATCACGACAAATTCTATCTTATGATTAATGATGGAGTTGGTGGTGCGTGTGTAAGCAATGATAAGATTGTGCAGGGAGAGCATAACAGATATGGTGAATTTGGACATATGACTTTATATCCTGACGGAAGAAAATGTATGTGCGGAAAGAAGGGCTGTGTTGAAAGTTATCTTTCAGCAAGAAATCTTTCATCAGACCTTGGCATACAGATAGATGAATTCTTTAAGAAAGCATCTGAGGGTGATGCACAATGCGTCAAAGTTCTTGATGAATATCTTGATAATCTTACAACAGGAATTAATAATCTGTATGTTATATTTGACAGGGATATAGTAATTGGTGGATTTGTTTCAAGATATCTGTTAGAATATGAAGAGAATATAAGACAAAGACTTATTGATAAATATTCTTTTGATACAGATGGAAGATATTTTTCGATTTCAAGCTGTACATCAGAGAGAACGGATACAGGAGCGGCAATAATGTTTTTGTCTGAATTCATTAATAGTATTTAACAAGAGGGACAGAGGCGAGATGGATAAGAGCAGACTGTATAGGGGTATTAACAATTTAAGAAATACAATTACATTAGAACACTGCGTCATAAGATTTATTATGGCGTGGTGTTTTGTTAGTTTAGTTGAGAGTTTTATAATGAATAGCAGAAGGTATATGATAAACAGCCTGTCATACGTTAAAAATGTTGATATGGTTTCAGTTATTATATGCTCGCTGGTATTAACAATAGTATTATATGCCATATTTGAAAAGCTTCAGGATAATAACAGGCTTAAAGCCTGTATTCTTGAGGGAACTTTATTAACAGGAGTTGTATTGGTATATGCCTGCGTGTGTGTATATGAATATAATGATGTGTATTTTGTGGCTGGAATGACACTTGTTGTACTGGCGGCAGCTGTATATTCATATAGTTATGTGCACAAGATTTACAAGGGATATATTAGTGACAGCACCACTTATAATGCGGATATAAAAGATATAAGTAAAAGAATGTATATCACAGGTGTTGCGATAGTTGCAGGTGTTATTACAGCATTTATAAGTATATGCATGGTGTTCCGTTATCTGTCATTTGGCTCACCTAATTTTGATATGGGACTTTTTTCGCAGATGTTTCACTATATGAAGACGACGGGCAGAATGTTAAATACAAGTGAGAGAGATCATCTTATGTCACATATGTGTGTGCATATATCACCAATGTTTTATACGATACTGCCATTTTATATGCTTGTATCATCACCGGTGACGCTTGAGGTTATGCAGGCAGTAGTCATTGCAATAGCAGTAATTCCACTTTGCAGGCTTGCTGAGTACAAAGGAATGTCAAGACGGGCTGCGTTAATAATATGTATAATATACTGTTTTTATCCGGTTATAAGCGGCGGATGCTTTTATGATATACACGAGAATATGTTTCTTCCAGTGCTTATATTTACATTTCTGCTATATATGGAAAAAGATAATATGACAGGAATATTAATATCTGCAATACTTATATGCCTTGTAAAGGAAGATGCACCGGTATTTCTTATGTTCATGGCCCTTTATATGATAATAGGAAAGAGAATGTATAAAAAAGGATTTATTATACTGATATTATCCATAGTGTATTTTGTCATTGCCTGCAAGATAATTGAGATAATAGGAACGGGCATAATCTCTGACAGATTTAATAATATGATTGCGGAAGGTAATGGTAATATAACAGGAATAATAAAGACGGTTATTAATAATCCAGCGTATATAATTACGCAGATTATGGATAAAAGTAAGATTGCTTATATATTAAAGACACTTGGTGTTCTTTTGTTCATACCATTATGTACAAGAAAGTGGAGCAGATTTATTCTTCTTGGACCTTATATAATGTTTAATCTTATGTCCGATTATGAATATTTCCATAGCATATATTTTCACTATTCATTTGGTTCAGGTGCACTTCTTATATATCTTTTAATTATTAATATATGCGATATGGATGTGAGGAAGAAAATGTTAATGCTTCGTATGACAGCTATGGCAGTTGTTATATTTTTTATGGCATTCAATGTATCAAGGCTTGATAATGCGTTTAATTATGTGGACGAGAATAATAAAAGGGTGATTGATACTATGAATGAAGGGCTTAGTACAATTCCTGACGATGCAAGTGTTACAGCGACAACATTTTTATGTGCCAGTTTATCAAAGCATAAGATATTGTATGAATTATATTATACCGACAAACAGACAGAGTATATAGCTTTGGACTTAAGATACAGCGATACTTATTACAATGTCAGCAGTTACCTGAATTCATCACAGTATGAAACTGTATATTATGCAGAAAATGTAATCGCAGTATTCAAAAATAGAGCAACAGGCAATTGATTAAATTGTCAGATTTGTTATAATACATCTATATAATTATGTGAATTGGAGGACAAGTAAGATGATAGCAGAATCAATGAAAGCACTTGTTAAAGGAAGCTCAGTTATCAGAGCGATGTTCGAGGAAGGTAACAGGCTTGCTAAGATATATGGAGCAGAAAATGTATATGACTTTTCATTAGGTAATCCTAATGTGCCGGCTCCGGATGAAGTTAATGAGGCAATCAAGAATATAGTTGATGAGGAAGAGTCAGTTGTCCTTCACGGATATATGAGCAATTCAGGCTTTGAAGATGTAAGAGAAGCGATTGCACAGTCACTTAATAAGAGATTTGATACACATTTTAATTACACTAATATTGTTATGACAGTTGGTGCGGCAGGTGGTCTTAATACAATACTTAAGACAATTATCAATCCTGGTGATGAGGTGCTTACATTTGCACCATTCTTTGGAGAATATAGGAATTATGTAAGTAATTTTGGTGGAAAGCTTGTTGCAGTATCTCCAGATACAGCTACTTTCCAGCCAAAGTTTGATGAATTTGAGAAGCTTATTAACAAGAATACCAAGGCTGTAATTGTCAACAATCCTAACAACCCAACAGGAGTTGTGTATTCAGAAGATACAATAAAGAAGTTAGCTAAGATTATGGAAGACAAGCAGAAAGAATTAGGCATAGAGATATTCCTTATAGCTGATGAGCCATACAGAGAACTTGCTTATGATGGAGTAGAAGTTCCATATCTTACTAAATATTACAATAATACTATAGTTGGATATTCATACAGCAAGTCATTATCACTTCCAGGTGAGCGTATCGGATATCTTGTGATTCCAGATGAAGCAGCAGATTCAGATGATATGAAGTCAGCCGCTTCTGTAGCAACAAGAATATTAGGATTTGTTAATGCACCATCATTACAGCAGAAGGTCATTGCCAGATGTCTTGATGCCAAGGTTAATATCGAAGCTTATGATAAGAACAGAAAAGCACTTTACGAAGGGCTTACAAAGCTTGGTTTTGAATGTATTAAGCCAGAAGGAGCGTTTTATCTCTTTGTCAAATCACCAACAGAAGATGAGAATATTTTCTGTGATACAGCTAAGAAGCACAATATACTTATTGTTCCTGGTTCATCATTTGGCTGTGCTGGTTTTGTAAGGATGGCTTACTGCGTATCATACGATACAATAATTAATTCACTCCCACATTTTGCAGAAGTTGCTAAAGAGATGGGTTTATAAAATCAATATGCGAAAAATGTACGCGGAAATGAGGATTATTAATGAAAGCTTGGGAGAGTAATATAAGAAAGGTTGAACCTTATGTTCCGGGCGAACAGCCTAAGGTTCAGGATGTTATTAAACTTAATACTAATGAGAATCCATATGGACCATCAGAAAATGTCAGAAAAGCAATGGAAGCAATAGATATAGACCGTTGCAGATTATATCCGGATCCTGATGTGACTAAGCTTGTTAAGAGCATTGCAGATTATTATGGAATGGATAATAATCAGGTATTTGTCGGTGTGGGCTCAGATGATGTGTTATCAATGTGTTTCCTTACATTTTTTAATGGAAAGAAGCCGGTATTATTCCCGGATATTACATATTCTTTTTATAGTGTATGGGCTGATCTGTACCGTATACCATATGAGAAGCAGAAGCTTGATGATAATATGAAGATTGTTCCAGAAGACTATTATAAAGAAAATGGCGGTGTAATCTTCCCTAATCCTAATGCTCCAACAGGTCTTTTAATGGATCTTGACAGTGTAAGGGATATTATTGAACATAATAAAGATGTTGTAGTTATAGTTGATGAAGCATATATTGATTTTGGAGGAGTATCAGCTAAGGATTTAGTGAATGAATATGATAATGTACTTGTTGTACAGACATTTTCTAAGTCACGTTCTATGGCGGGTATGAGAATTGGATATGCGTTTGGTTCAAAAGAACTTATAAAGGCACTTAATGATGTGAAATTCTCATTTAATTCATACACAATGAATATGACATCAATTGATATGGGTGTTGCTTCAATCAATGATAAGAAGTATTTTGAGGAATGTGTTGAAAGAATAACAGCTACAAGAGAAAGAACTAAGGAAGAACTTACAAAGCTTGGATTTACGTTCCCAGACTCTAAGGCTAACTTTATATTTGCTACACATAAGAGTGTTCCAGCTAAAGAAATATTTGAAAAGCTTAAGGATTTGAATATATTTGTAAGATATTTTGCACAGCCAGGAATTGATAATTATTTAAGAATTACAATAGGTACAGATGAGCAGATGGATAAGCTTATAAGTGCTTTATCTGAGATTGTTGGTTAGAGGAGACTTTATGGCAGTACCATTTGAGAATAGAAACTTCCATAAGGAAATGCTAAAGCTTGCAGGACAGCTTCAAAAAGAAGGAAAAGTACCAAGATTATTATTACATAGCTGTTGTGCACCTTGCAGTAGTAACTGTATTGAAGTTCTATCGAAGTATTTTATGGTTACAGTATTTTATTATAATCCGAATATATCAAGTGATGAGGAATATAAGAAAAGAGTTGCAGAGCAGATAAGATTTATAAAAGAATTTGATACCCCTAACAAAGTTGAATTCATCGAGGGTGATTACGAACCGGATGTATTCTTTAAGGAAGTTAAGGGTCTTGAGAAAGAGCCAGAAGGCGGTAAGCGTTGTTTTAAATGTTATGAATTAAGATTAAGAAAGACAGCAGAACTTGCCAAGGCAGAGGCGTATGATTATTTTACAACAACTCTTACAATCAGCCCATTAAAGAACAGTGTAAAGCTTAATGAGACAGGCTTAAAGCTTCAGGAAGAATATGGTGTTAATTACCTGCTTTCGGATTTTAAGAAGCAGGAAGGTTATAAGAGGTCTATTGAGCTGTCAAAGGAATATGGATTATACAGACAGAATTACTGCGGCTGTGTATATTCAAGACAGCAGATATTAATGAGCAAATAAATATATGCACAGTCAGGTGGTGCCACAGTGGCAACACCTATAATTAGTGACGAAGGGTTATATATTTTGACACCGGTGTCATATTATAGTATGTTATCATTAACCAGACAGAGTATAATAAGGAGGAATAATTATGGCTAAGAAGAAATCAGGCATTGTTAAGGCAGCAGTAGGTATTGGTGCGGTAGTAGTTGCTGGTAAAGTTGCATACGAGAAGTATAAGACAACTAAGAGCCGTTATACAAAGGAAGAACAGGATAGTGCAGATCTTGAGGTCCGCAAATATAATGCAATATGTGAGAAGAAGGTTGTTGAAGTAGAAGACGAGGAATTTGTTGGCTGTGAGATAAAGTCAGTAGCTTCTAATACAACTCTTGACCTTGGTCTTGCTGTATTTGAAAAAGATGTATACATTAATTTTGAAAGTGTATGCAGTAATGTCACAATCATTCTTCCAGAGGGTGTTAATGTGGCGTGTGACATAGAAAAGAGAATAGCAGGTGTTCATAATCTTGTAGAAAATGTTGATGAAGAAGGAATTCATACAGTATATGTAATTGGAAAAGCAACATTAAGCAAGGTTGATATTATTCCTGTTAATTTTTATGTGGACGACGATGATGTAGAAGATATATTAGCAGAAGATGATTTTGATGAAGAAGAAGCATTTCCAGAGTCAGGAGATGTAGACGTAAAAGTTATTAACAAGAGCGAGAAAGAGGCTGTGTCAGAAGAAACAGTTAAGTCAGAAGACGGCTTTAAGCCTGCAGATAACGCTGATACTACTGAGGACAACACAGAAACTATTAATCTTGAAGAAGTTAAGTAGTCAGGATAAAGCGTATGAAGTTCAGGGATAAAATGATTGAATATTTTGATAATATTCCAGAAGGTACGGTTGTAGTTGCTAATGCAATGTATGAACAGGGATTTACCAGGATGAGCCACGATGCTTTTTTCAGGTCTATAGAAAGACTGTGCGAGGATGGTTACATTTTAAGAGCTGGAAAAGGAATGTATATTAAGACATCTGATGGTGATAAGAACATAGAAGAATTACTGCTTAATTATTTCTTTGGAGATAATAACGACAGTGGAATGTTTATAGGCTACAGGCTGTATAACAAGTATATGATATCATCTTACAAGGGCGATAAGATAGAGCTGTATTCAACTGTGATAAGAACAAGAACCTGTGAGCTTGGCAATATAATAGTTAAAAGACCAGAGGTTGATCTGGATTTTGAGAATTCCAAAGTGCTTGAGGCTTTGGAGATTTTGCAGAATTATCATAATATCGAGAATTTAGATAAGCTGAAGTTTGCAAGGTATGCCAAGCAGTTTGCAGGCAGCTATAATGATGAGGCGGCTGTAAATGTGCTTTTACATATGAAATATAAGAAAAGCACGATAGCTTTTATGAAGAAGATACTTGATATGTATAAGACACAGAATAGTTTACAGCAGTTTTTAAGCTACGCTTCAGATTATAAAATTCCGGCTGTCCAGAGGATAGCAAGATAAATGTATGAATAAAAATACAAAAAAACGCTTTACAACAGTAAAGCGTATGTATATAATAACGCTTGAACAATAATAAAAAAGCAGAGTAGGAATATGTGCGTTAAGTGCCATTTGGACAGGGAGTTGCCATTTGGACGAAAAGTTTTCTTGCGATACATAATCCGCATCCCGCTGCTACATACTACGGCGAATAACCTCCTATGTAGAGCGAAGATTACTGCAAAGGAGGTTTTTTTATGTCAATTTTATTAAGAAATTTTGCATTTTCTGCAAAAGAATTCAAGAGCATTAAGTCAATAGTTGCCGCGGCATTATTGATAGCTCTGCACACAGTATTAGCTGTGTTTGTATCAATTCAGGTAACACCAACACTTAGAATTTCAGTATCCTTTCTTGCCAACTGTGCAATAGGATATATGTTTGGTCCAGTTATGGGCTTTGTGTGTGGTGGACTTGGAGATTTGATTCAGTTTGTTATTAAGCCTACAGGTGCATATTTTCCTGGCTGGACAATAAGTGCGGCATTAGCTGGATTTATATATGGTCTGTTCTTTTATGGCTGTAATATGAAGGTAGCTGAAAAGTATGATGAACAGGGTCAGAAGAAAGGTATATTAAGGATTATAGACTTTAAGTTCCTTTTAAGATGTGCAGCGGCACTTACAATTGATACATTACTTGTAAATGTATTACTTGGAACTTACTGGTGCAGTATAATGTATGGAAAGGGCTTCGCATTTTACTTATCAATACGTTTTGCTAAGAATATGATACAGCTTCCAATTAACATTATACTGACATATTATGTATTAGGATTTATTAAATACATTAATAATAAAATTTATGAATAAAAATATGTTGATAAAAGAATATTAATGGACAGTACATCAGCACGGAAAGGAAGAAAGTTATGTCAAAGATAATGATAGCATCAGATATTCACGGTTCTGCATATTATTGCAGATTAATGTTAGACAGATTCAAGGAGGAGAACGCAGAAAGATTAGTTCTTCTTGGAGATATACTCTATCACGGACCAAGAAATGATCTTCCTAAAGAATATGCTCCCAAAGAAGTTATCGCAATGCTTAATCCCCTGCGCAATAAGATAATATGTGTAAGAGGTAATTGTGATACAGAGGTAGATCAGATGGTGCTTGATTTTAATGTGTTATGTGAACAGGCATATGTTAATTTTAATGGCCGTTCAATAGTATTAGCACACGGACACAAGCTTGATGAAAAGAATATTCCGGCGTTAAATGATGGCGATATCCTTTTATGCGGACATACACACGTTCCAAAGTGTGAAAAGAGAGATGGATATATATATATGAACCCAGGTTCAGTATCTATCCCTAAGGAGAACTCAGCTCACAGCTATATGATACTTGATGATAAGTTCTACTGGAAAGACCTTGATGGTAATGTATATATGGAACAGAAATATTAAACTATAACAGCCTTTTAATAATTCTTTATATATTTTTAATTGCTTTTGCAAAAGTATATGATAGAGTATTATTTGATGATAATTATTGAGAAATGTGAAAGGCTGGATTGTTTATGAATGGTTTCAAGGATAAATTTGCAAGATTTATGTATGGAAGATATGGCATGGATCAATTGTCAAGAAATTTATCTTTAATATGTCTTGTGTTACTGGTTATAACAATGTTTAGCAGAAGCAATGTATTATATGCCATAGCACTTGCAGGAATAATATATACATATTTTAGGGTATTTTCGCGTAATATATCTAAAAGAAGCAAAGAGAATGAGAAATACCTGTCTTTCCATTATAAAGTAGTGGGAAAGATTAACAGAATTAAATATATAATTAAAGACAATAAGACACATAAGATATTTAAGTGTCCAAGTTGTTCACAGAAGATAAGGGTGCCTAGAGGAAAAGGCAGGATAAGTATTAAATGTCCAAAGTGCAGAATAGAATTTATTAAGAAGACCTGATTTAAAGTGTAAAGACTTGAATCAGGTCTTTACTTATATTATGGTGAATATAATTAATGGAATATAGTGAAAGAATTGCCAGCGGCATTATTGTAGAAGAAAAATGGCAATTATTTATCTATTGTAATGCCGGACGATTTGAATATGAACCAGAAGCTTGAAAATATATTGAATGTATCTTTAGATGCCACAGAAGACGAATTAAGAAAAGCTGACAGCCTTAGTACAGGTTATAACTGGCGTGATAATACATGGGAGATAATAGTTAAATATTCAGGAAGTCTTGAGAGTATACGAAACAGATATAACGTATATATCAAAGAGCTTCTTAATTATTATGCAATTATAGTGGCTGATAAAGCTACAATAGAACTTATATCGCAGGAAGATGTCATAGATTATGTGGAAAAGCCTAAGAGTCTTTATTATCAGATAGAACGCACTAAGACAGCCGCATGTGTAGGAAGCGTGAGGGCGGATGGGAACATTTTATCAGGAAAAGGTGTTATTGTCGGAGTGATTGATACAGGGATAGATATATTTGATAATGCTTTCAGGAATTCTGATGGGACTACAAGAATACTTAACATATATGACCAGACGACAGGTGAGAAATACGATAAACAGTCGATTGATGAGTATATAAGGCTTAATGAGGATTTATCAGGCGGTACATTTTCTTATGATAATGCTCCAGGGGTTGATAACATAATGCATGGAACGGATGTTTCGTATATAGCGGCAGGCAGTTTGGGCGTTGCTTACGAGGCTGATATTATAGCAGTTAAAATGGGATATTCTATTAATAACCAGTTTCCAAGGACAACAAGCCTTATGGATGCAATTGATTATATTATAAGAAAAGCAATTGAATACAGAAAGCCTGTGGCAGTTAATATAAGTTATGGCTGTAATTATGGTGCACATAATGGTAATACGTTATTAGAGAGCTTTATTGATGATATATCCAAAAGCTACAGGTGTGTTATATGTGTAGGGAGTGGCAATGAAGCAGATAAAGCGATACATTTTGGGGGGATTATTAATACCGGACAGGTACAGACAGCGTATCTTAGTGTTGGTGAATATCAGAGTGCCATAGATATCCAGATATGGAAGAATTACTGGGATACAATTGATGTAATGTTAATCAATCCGCGTGGCGAACAGATTGGAATAATAACTGAGGGGAGAATTAACAGGTATGAAACATACAATACTGAGATTATAACATTGCTTGGTGAACCATCTCCATATAATATATATCAGGAAATATATATTAATCTTATTCCAAAGACTGATTATATATTATCAGGTATATGGCAGATAGTGTTGATGGCAGGAAGTATAAGGGCAGGTGAATATAATATATGGCTTCCGTCAAGTCAGGCACTTGGTTATGCAACAGCATTTAATAATCCTACAGCTGATGGGACGATTACAATACCTGCAACGGCAAGAAACTGTATAGCAGTTGGGGCGTATAATGCATACACGAATTCTTATGCAGCATTTTCGGGACGGGGATTTGATAATAGCATAAGAAATGTTAATGCAGGGGTTAAGCCGGATATCACAGCACCAGGTGTCGATATAAGTATTGCAAGGCAGAGGGGGAATGATATTACATATAGAAATGTTACAGGCACATCTTATGCAGTTCCGGTTGTTACAGGTGCGGCGGCACTTCTTATGCAGTGGGGAATAGTTATGGGCAATGACAGGTTTATGTATGGCGAGAAATTAAAGGCAGCTCTTATTGATGGTTCTAAGCCAGTAGGACTTGTTGGGATTACACGAAACGATAATCAGCCAGACCCGCGTACAGGCTGGGGAGAGGTGTGTCTTAAGAATACGCTTAATAAAATTTTATAAATCATCTTGAAATTCATACAAACATTGTGGTATAGTATGTTTATATGAATGAGAAATATAATAAGTCCATTGTACTTAAGACTGTTATATTTAAGAATGGAGGATTTAGATGAAGATATCAACAAAAGGCAGATATGCATTAAGGGTTATGATAGATTTAGCAGAACACGATAATGGCGAATATATAACACTTATGGATATAGCTGAAAGACAAGGAATTTCAGAGAAATATTTAGAATCAATTGTTTCTTTATTAAGCAAGAATGATTTTCTTATATCATTAAGAGGAAAGGGTGGTGGATATAAGCTTTCAAGGCGTCCAGAGGAATACACAGTATTAAGCGTATTACAGTGTACAGAAGGTTCTTTAGCACCTGTTGCCTGTCTTGAGAGCAAGCCTAATAAGTGTCCTAAGCTTGAAGAGTGCAAGACAATTACTATGTGGGAGAATTTTGAGAAGACAATCAATGATTACTTTAACAAGATAACAATAGCAGACCTTATTAATTCTGGTAATGGAATTGATAACTATGTTATTTAATATATATGCCAGAATGTCACTTGAGTGCCAGTCTGGCATATTTTATGTAATAGCAGGCTTTATCTGTTATAGATAATAAATGTCTTGACGTATTTATTATCTTTCGGACAGGGCTTATCTATGGGGAAAAAAAGCCACCAGCACCGCCGCAGGCACAGCATATGCCAATACATTTTGCAGCAGAAGCAATATCAAAGCCAGAACCCTGATTAATGGCAACAGAGATAACACATAAAATGCAGAAGTATATAATACCATAGAGTATTCCCCATATAAGACGGTTGCATTTTCTTATGTGTCCTAATATAAGTCCACCGGCAAATGTGCTGATACCATAGGCGGCAGTAATACATATGCTTATTATGTTATTGCTAAGTGACATTTTATACATACATATAGATATAATTATCAGTAAAGCAATTGTTATAATGTAACCCGCTATTAAGGTCTTTAGTATTCCAATTAATTTGTTCATACAGCATTTCCAATCTATATATATTCTTTACAAGCTTATGTCCATATATTTGATAATATTCATTCAACTTGACATCTGTATTATTAATACTGTAATATATTAAAATATAACACACAAATTAAAGTGTTGTATATAAATATTATTTTATAAAAAGAATGGAGGAATAATTCCTTGGATACGGACAGTTATATTCAACTTATAACTATTATTATTTTATTATTTCTTTCGGCATTTTTCTCGTCAGCTGAGACATCATTTATGACTGTAAGCAAGATGAAAATTCGTTCGCTTATGGATGAGGGCAACAAACGTGCAGCTTTAGTTGCTAAGATTATAGATGATTCTGGAAAGCTGCTAAGTGCCGTACTTATAGGTAATAACATTGTTAATATTTCCTGCTCAGCACTTGTTACTACATTTACAATAAAGGTATGGGGAAGCTATGCTACAGGAATAGCAACTGGTGTTCTTACACTTTTCGTTCTTTTATTCGGAGAAATAACCCCAAAGAATCTTGCTACATATTATTCTGTTAAGCTTACATTATTATATGCACCAATTATATATGGTCTTATGGTTATATTGACACCAGTGATATTTATAGTTGATCATCTTGCTGGCGGAGTATTAAGAATATTTGGTATTAAATCTAATGATAAGAATTCAACTATTACTGAGGAAGAGCTTCGTACAATAGTAAAGGTAAGCCATGAAGAAGGAATTATCGAGAAAGATGAAAGACAGATTATTGATAATCTGTTTGACTTTGGAGATACAAGCGTTAAAGACGTTATGATTCCAAGAATTGATATGACAGTTGCAGATGTTAATTCATCTTATGAAGATATAATTACATTATTTAAAAGTACAATGTATACAAGAATACCGATATACGAGAATGATTCAGATAATGTAATCGGCATACTTAATATTAAAGATTTGATAGTCGGTGATAAAAAAGACGAAACCTTTAATATAAGAGATATAATGAGAAAACCATTTTTTACATACGAACATAAGAATACATCTGAGCTGTTTAAAGAAATGCAGCTTAACAGATACAGTATTGCAATTGTTCTTGATGAATACGGACAGATAGCTGGTATGATAACAACTGAGGATTTGCTTGAGGAAATTGTTGGTGAAATCAGAGATGAGTATGATACAGATGAGAAAGACGATATGACTAAGATAAGGGATAATACATATCGAATTAATGCATCGTGCAAGCTTGATGACATTAATAGTGAGCTTGGAACTAAGTTGTACTCACAGGATAATGACTCGCTTGGTGGATTTATATCAGAAAAGCTTGACAGAATACCTAAAGCCGGGGATAAGCTGACAATTGATAATGTATGGCTGTTTGTTGAACGTTCTTCGGTAAATAGGGCAGAGTCAGTTATATTAAAGATACAGCCGGATAATAAAGACACTAATGACAGATAATATAATGAACACCAAAGTGTTAATCTTAAAAGCTATTTGTGGAACTTTATATGCACTGAAAGGCTGCACAAGAATTGCTGGATATTATAACAAAGTCAGAAAATATCATATCAGAGGCTTAGTGCACTGATATGAATATAATTAATATACTTATAGAAGAATGTGATTAAGTAAATGCTTAGTCACATTTTTTGTTGTATATTTTTATTTCATATTTTGTTGCGTATTTGAGCATTATATAAAAAACGATGCAACAAATTATTTCAAAATGTTGCATCCATTATTAATATCTTATTCTTATTTACATATTCTATATCGTCTATTTTTCATATTACTTTACCCCTTTTTACAAAAAAATTGACTTTTTTAGAAACTTTTTAAAGATTAACCTTTAAAAATACAGAATCTTTATCGTCCTGCTTAATTCCTAAGTATCTTTTAGTTATTTCATAAGATGAATGGTTATAGATATCCATAAGAATTGCAGGTGGTGTTCCACATTTCCAAGCATAATACCCGAAGGTTTTACGCATTGAATGGCAGCTTATTCCGTTTTCAAGATTAAGAATATCAGCCGCGTGTTTGATAATACGGAATGCCTGCGAACGGCTTAATGCAGTATTATCGTATCTCCCTGGGAATATATACCCCTCCCCTGTTACGTCATCAAGGCTCTCCATATACCTAGATAACCCTTTTCTTGTGCTTTTGTTAATTGCTATCCGTGTCTCCTTACCAGTCTTTTTCTCGGTTGTTACGAGATGCTTCCTAAAATGTTTTTCCTTGATGTCATAGACATCTTTCCATCGTAATTCGAGCAAATCACTAATTCTTAATGCTGAATTTACCCCTAAACATATAAGGGCATAGTTTCTTAAGTTGGGCTCATTATCCAGATAAAATCTGCGAAATGCTTCCAGCTCATCAATATTTCTTATCGGTTGTGCTGTGCTCATATTTATACCTCCATTCACCATATAGCATACAACATTTGATGCAACATTTTGAAATAATTTGTTGCATAGACAAGGAGGTTAATGTGCTTAAGCTCACAATCAAACCCGGCGAGTACATCAACATCGGCGATGATGTAAGGGTTATCTATTCAGGAGGCTCAGAAGGGAATATTCATCTTTTAATAGATGCCCCAAGGGAACTCAACATTGTAAGAAGCAAGGTTCTTGCAAGAAATACTGCCAATTCGGACAAGAAGGAGTCCCGCTATATATCTCCATATTATGCGGAACGCGGACTTTCTCCGGAAACACTTTCTAAAATCCGCAGGCTTATAAGGGAAGATAAGAAGATGAATAAGCAGGATAGCAATATGGAAGGTAACACGATGAATATACACAAAGTCGACAGGGAAACTAACAAGTCTGTTATAGACAAGGAATATTAAGCAATATTTTAGTCAAGATAATATACAGAGTTAGCATGGTAACGCTGTTTATTATATATGCGTATTAACTGTTAAGGCTAATGCCAGCAGTTCTAATACATTCCCGGTAAGGGAGATGGGAACGGATTCCCGAACAAATATTATATTTTACACGGAGGTACACACTATGGTAGTACAACACAATATGTCAGCTATGAATGCTAACAGAATGTTAAGCGGAGTTTCATCTGCACAGTCAAAGTCAACAGAGAAGTTATCATCAGGTTACAGAATTAACCGTGCAGCAGATGATGCAGCAGGACTTTCTATCTCAGAGAAGATGAGAGGACAGATCAGAGGTCTTAATCAGGCTTCAACTAATGCTCAGGATGGTATCTCACTTATCCAGACAGCTGAAGGTGCTTTAAATGAATCACATTCAATTCTTCAGAGAATGAGAGAGCTTTCAGTACAGGCTTCAAATGGTACAGAAACAGATGACGATAGAGAAGCAGTACAGAACGAAATCGAACAGCTTCAGAGTGAGTTAACAAGAATTTCTGAAACAACAGAATTCAATACTATGAAGTTACTTGATGGTTCTCAGTCAGGAAATAAAGTAACATCTAAAGTTAATACTGTTGCCGAGGCTAATGGTGCAGTAACACAAGTAGATGCAACAGCAGGAGAATATAAAACAGGAGCTGTTAATGGCGCAACAACAGGCACAACAGCAGGTAAAGTAAATTCATTTTCTGTAACATACCAGACAGCAGATGGTACAATTAAAACTGAAACAGTATCACTTACAGGAACAGGAACTGATAAAGAAGCAAAAGCGGCAGATGGTACAACATATTCAGATGTATCAGATGCAACTAAAGCAGGTGATGCATATGTAAAGGAATTGCAGAAAACAGGACTTGCAGATTTATTCGATATTAAAAATGATGCTGGTAAAATTACATTTACTGCTAAAGAGGAAGGTTCTGCTGGAGCAGTAATTAAGTCTGTTGCAGAAGAAAATGCTGGAACACAGAAACCACAGGCTATAACAAAGACAGCAGATACAGGTAATGATACATATAATAAGTTGGATGTTTCAAAGCTTAGTGTTTACACAGGAGCAAGTACAGAAGACCCAGCTAACTCAATATTTGAAGTTAATGGTAAGAAATTTGCGTATGTTTCAGCTGCTGGAGAAGCAGCCTTAAAGAATTCAGGTTACAGTGATGTTAATTATGTTGTAACAGCAAATACAACACCAAATGGTGATGATGCGAAGACAATGTCTAGTCTTATTAATACTAAGACAGGAATTGCATCTGAAGTAGACGGAACAGAAATAAAACTTATCGCTGATGCAACATCAACAAAAAATGTAGGTGGTATTGAACTTCAGATTGGTGCTAATGAAGGTCAGACAATGAGCTTTACACTTGATGATATGAGTGCAGCTGCTCTTGGCGTTGACGGAAAAAATGTCGATTTAAGTACACAGGATAGTGCAAAGAAGGCTACAACAATTATTGATGATGCTATTAAGACAGTATCTAAGGCAAGAGGTAAGATGGGTGCTGTTCAGAACAGACTTGAGCATACAATCAACAACCTTGATACAGCTTCTGAGAACCTCCAGACAGCTGAGTCACGTATCCGTGATACAGATATGGCAGAAGAGATGGTTAACTACAGCAAGAATAACATCTTAGCTCAGGCTGGACAGTCTATGCTTGCACAGGCTAATCAGTCTAATCAGGGTGTTCTTACACTTCTTCAGTAATCAATTAGCGTATTACTACTAGGTTAATCAAGCAAAATAAAAAAGCCTGAATAATCAAAATTTCAAAGTTAGATTATTAAAAAATTATAAAAAAACAACCCCGCAATATGTTCCATGCACATATGTGGGGTTGTTTTTGTATTAATAATTCTTTACAGCTTTGATAGCTTCATCTTTGGATAGCTGGTAATCTTCAATCAGTTTAGTAATAGTGTCATCATCTGATAGGTTCGTATCTTTGCATAGTTTTATAAAAGCATTGATACCTTTATTTAAGCCTTCTGTAAGTCCGAGCTGTTTACCTTCATCAAGACCAAGCTGTCTACCTTCGGCGATACCTAATTGACGCCCTTCTTCCTTAACTATTTCAAGATGCCCTTCTTCGTCATATTCATAAATACTCACAGTAATCACTTCCTCCCTGTGATTTCTAAAAAATTCAGACAATACATTTTCAGCTATACATTCATCAACTGCCTCAGTAACAGCAGTGCGGATATCAATCTTCTCAACATCGGTCTTAACACGCACTTTATTAACAAATGTCATATAGTCCTTAAGCGTTTCGCATTTAGAAAGAAATTCAGAGCTATATGTATGCATATTAGAATTACTTGCAGAATTATCATTAATATTAGAATTAAAAGTACGGGATTTATTACCCGCATTATTAGCAGTGTTAATATTAATAACCCTTACAATAAGCTCCAACTCCGGACAATCTATGTTCTTCTCATACATATCCGATAATCGAAGAGTACTTTCCGCTTCAAGTGGCTGTTTACCATTATAAAATGTAACAAAATGAGGTACTGGAATTTTAAGCGTTGTACTCCTGTGCAAATCACTATTGGTATACATCTGTCTGTATACATCAGATAAATAGTGCAGAAATCGCAACGGCATATTGGGGTTACGGCTTGACTGCTGTTCAAACATATACAAATCCTGTCCGAATACAAATGAAGCATCGTTTTTATACTTCATATATATACCGCCTTTAAGGGTAGTGACAGTTAAATCATCTACATTAGTGTAATTCGTATCGTTCAATCCATTATAAAGGTCAAGCAGATTATTCTTATCCCTATATAAAAGACAGAATACATTATCCTTATACTGCCTTATAGCCGCTGATGGATTTCTGGCAGTATCCACATTTGCCGCTTCTGTCGTTTTTCTAGCAGTATCCGGCTTTATTGTAATTGATGACTGACTGCCGGTTATTGCATTTATACCATTTTCTGCTGAATGTACAGCCTGAATAGTATTGTCTGTAATATTATTGATATTTTTCATAAGTTCTCCAATCTGTGGTAATGATGTTTGATAGCATAGCCATTAACATTCAACTACAACACAATATTGAAGAAACAATAAAAATATCTATCTATGTCTATATTCTATCATTGGGAAAAAGTTATGACAAGAAGAATAATATTGTTATTCGTGCTGGCTATGCACTAGATAATTAAGATTAATGATATACCATTGTAATAAAATATTACGCGTAATATATATTATATATACCATATATACAATATAAATGCAATATAAAAAAGATGAAAAATAAAAAAAGGAAATTATCTGATTTTGTTGAATACTTAAAAAGTAGGCAGTTTTTTGGCGTTTGTATGTGCAATTATGTATTGCATAGAAATGAGGGTGAAGTATGAATATCAGAGAACAGCAGGAGAGCAGAGAACACGAGTATATGAGTCCATATGCCAGTTTCAGTGATGAATCAAGGGGCAGGGATAAGCCAGAGCCACAGTGTGATATGCGTACGATTTATCAGAGGGACAGGGATAGAATATTACATAGTAAGTCATTTAGGAGACTGAAGCATAAGACACAGGTATTTCTTGCACCAGAGGGAGATCATTACAGGACAAGACTTACACATACGCTGGAGGTTGCCCAGATAGCAAGAAGCATCTCAAGAGCGTTAAGACTTAACGAGGATTTGACAGAAGCTATCGCACTGGGACACGATCTGGGGCATACGCCATTTGGACATGCAGGCGAGAGAACGCTTGATAAGATATGTCCGTTAGGGTTCAGCCATTACAGGCAGAGCATAAGAGTTGTTGAATTCCTGGAAAAAGATGGAGCAGGGCTTAATCTTACGTGGGAAGTAAGAGATGGTATTGTTAATCATAGAACAGCAGGACACCCATCAACGCTTGAAGGTAAGGTAGTAAGGCTTTCAGATAAGATTGCATACATTAATCACGATATTGATGATGCAATAAGGGCAAGAATATTTTCCGAGGACTATATACCTAAGGAATATACGGATGTGTTGGGAACAACTACCAAGAGCAGGCTTAATACGCTTATAAGCGATATAATAAAGTGCAGTATTGACAAGGATGATATTATAATGTCTGATACAGTACATAAGGCGATGACAGATTTAAGACAGTTTATGTTTGACAGATTGTATACCAATCCAGCTGCAAAGAGCGAGGAGATTAAGGTGTGCAAGCTCATAACAGAACTTTATAATTATTATATTGCTAATATTGAGGAACTTCCTGACAATTACAAACGCTTCATATATGAAAGAGGCGAGAAGCCAGAGCGTGTTGTATGCGATTATATAGCAGGAATGAGTGACCAGTATTCTATAAGCAAGTTTGAGAATATATTTGTTCCTAAGGCCTGGAAAGGCTGATGTGCAGAAAATGTATCTGCAAGTAATAACAAGTGCTTTCGGGCATAATAATATATTTGCTTTCATATCTTGGAAAGGCTGGAAAGAAGAGTTAATAATGTATTCAAGTGAAGTAATAGAAGAGGTAATATCAAGAAATGATATAGTTGATGTTATTTCAGGATATATAAAACTTAAGAAAAATGGAAGTTCATATGTTGGGCTTTGTCCATTCCATAATGAGAAGTCGCCATCATTTTCTGTGTCTGGCACGAAGCAGATGTATCACTGTTTTGGCTGTGGAGTTGGAGGAAATGTAATAACATTTGTAATGGAATATGAGAATTATACATTTCCAGAAGCAGTAAAAATGCTTGGAGAACGTGCAGGAATGGAACTTCCTGAGACAGATTATTCCGCAGAGGACAGAAAAGACAGGGATATAAAGACAAGGCTTTTGGAGATTAATAAAATAGCGGCGACTTATTATTATCATCAGTTAAAGTCAGAAGCTGGAAAGTCAGGGCTTGATTACCTTGTAAAGAGAGGTCTGTCGGATAAGACTATCAACAGCTTTGGACTGGGATATGCACCGCAGTCAACGGGTGAGCTGTATCGTATGTTAAAGGATAAAGGTTATGATGATGGGATTCTAAAAGAATCGGGTCTTTTTACATACGAAAAAGGTGTGAGGGATAAGTTCTGGAACAGGGTAATATTCCCTATAATGGATATTAATAATAAGGTTATAGGCTTTGGCGGAAGAGTAATGGGAGATGCGAAACCTAAGTATCTTAATTCGCCAGAGACCAAGCTGTTTGATAAAAGCAGGAATTTGTATGGGCTAAATGCGGCAAGAACAGCAAGAAAGAATAACCTTATAATATGTGAGGGCTATATGGATGTAATATCCCTTCATCAGGCTGGATTTACGCAGGCAGTGGCATCGCTTGGAACGGCACTGACACCGGGACACGCACGACTTATGAAAAGGTATACTGACAATGTTCTTATAACCTATGATAGTGATGAGGCAGGTGTGAAAGCTGCGTTAAGGGCAATTCCGATACTTAAAGAGGCAGGTTTGTCCACAAGAGTTATTAATATGCGGCCATATAAAGACCCTGATGAATTCATCAAGGCATTAGGTACAGAAAGCTTTCAGGACAGAATAGATAAGGCACAGAACAGCTTTATGTATGAAATTGGAATAATAGAGAAGAATTATAACAGAAGTGATCCTGAGGGCGAAACGTCATTTGAGAAAGAAGTAGCTTCCAGGCTTGTTGTATTTAAGGAAAAGCTTGAGAGGGAGAATTATCTTAAGGCGGTGTGCAGGCAGTATATGATTCCGGAAGACGGAATGAGGGATATGGTCATAAGGCTTGGAAGCAATGAAGGCATTATGGCAAAGCACGACACATATACGGCTAAGGAGAATACTCCTATAAGGAAGAAACGCGAAAATGGTGTAAGACAGGCAGAGAAGATTTTGCTGACGTGGATGATTGAAGATGGTGACATTTATGAGAAGGTCAGTAAGTTTATAAGTCCTGATGATTTTGTAGATCCGGTATTTAAAGATGTAGCAGCTAAGATATATGAACAATACGAGACTGGGCAGATTAATCCTGCGGCGATTATCAGTTCATATATGGATACAAGTATGCACAATGAAATAGCGGCTATGTTTAGTGCAGAATTAAGTGACTCCCTTAACAAGCTTGAGAGGGAGAAGACGCTTAATGATACAGTTATAAAGGTCAAGAAGAATAGTCTTGATACTAAGCTTGATAATGCTACAGATGCAAGAGCTATGCAGGACATTATCAATCAGCAGATGAAGCTTAATAATATTCATATTAATTTGTAATATATGCGAAAGGTGGACCATTGTAATGGCAGATAAGAAAGAAAACTTAATCGAAGAAGAAGTAAAAGAAACTAAAAAAGCAACAAGAAAGAAGAAATCAGACGAAGATAGTGCTAAGAGCACAGCCAAGAAGCCAAGAAAAGGCAAGGAAGGTGCAGAAGCTGAACTTACAGAAGAAGAAAAAGCACAGGCTATTCAGGAAAAATTTATGGAAAAATGCAGAGGAATACTTGCAATAGCCAAGAAGAAAAAGAATGTCCTTGATTATAAGGAAATTATGAACTATTTTCAGGATACTGATTTTGAAGCAGATAAAATGGAAAAGGTATTTGAATTCCTTGAAGCTTGTAATGTAGATGTTAAGATGAATGATGATGAAGTTGAGGAGGACGATATCCTTCTTGATGATGAAGATGATATAGATATTGAAAAGATTGATTTATCTGTACCAGATGGTATTGGCCTTGAAGATCCTGTAAGAATGTACTTAAAAGAGATTGGTAAAGTTCCACTTTTAAGTGCAGAGGAAGAGATTGAGTACGCTAAGAGAATGGAACAGGGTGATGAGGAAGCTAAGAAAAGACTAGCAGAGGCTAACTTACGTCTTGTTGTAAGTATTGCAAAACGTTATGTTGGAAGAGGAATGCAGTTCCTTGACCTTATTCAGGAAGGTAACCTCGGTCTTATTAAGGCTGTTGAAAAGTTCGATTACCGTAAGGGATATAAGTTCTCAACATATGCTACATGGTGGATAAGACAGGCTATCACAAGAGCTATTGCTGACCAGGCAAGAACAATCCGTATTCCAGTTCATATGGTAGAAACTATCAACAAGCTTGTAAGAGTACAAAGACAGCTTTTACAGGAATTAGGAAGAGAGCCATCTCCAGAAGAAATAGCAGAGACTATGGATATCCCGGTTGAGAGAGTGAGGGAAATCCAGAAGATTTCACAAGAGCCGGTTTCGCTTGAAACACCTATCGGTGAAGAGGAAGACAGCCACCTTGGTGACTTTATTCAGGATGATAATGTTCCAGTACCAGCAGAAGCCGCAGCTTCAACACTTCTTAAGGAACAGCTTGTAGAAGTTCTTGGAACACTTACAGACAGAGAACAGAAGGTATTAAGACTTCGTTTTGGTATGGACGATGGAAGGGCAAGAACTCTTGAAGAAGTTGGTAAAGAATTCAATGTTACAAGAGAACGTATCAGACAGATTGAAGCCAAGGCATTAAGAAAGTTAAGACATCCAAGCAGAAGCCGCAAGCTTAAGGATTATCTTGACTAATTAACCAATAAGATAACAAGGAAAATGTATGAACAATATTATTAATATATCTGAGAGATTAAAATGTGCTGCAAGCCTTGTTAATAAAGGTGCAAGAGTAGCAGATATCGGCACAGATCATGCATATCTTCCAATATATCTTGTCCAGAATGGAATAAGTAATAAAGTATATGCATGTGATGTAAGAAAAGAACCATTAAGACGTGCACAGCTGCACATTGATGAATATGGACTTTCAGATAAGATAACTACACAGCTTTGTGACGGGCTTAAAGGTATTAATAAAGGTGACGTTGATACAGTAACTATATGCGGTATGGGCGGAAAGCTTATGAAGAGTATATTACAGGCAGGTATAGACAAGCTTGGGTATAATACCCAGCTTGTCTTATCTGCACAGTCAGAATTAAGGGATTTCCGTGCATATCTTTTAGAAGCTGGCATAGATATTAAGTCAGAACATATTCTATTAGAAGACGGAAAATATTACTTTATATTTGACTGTGTATACAACACGCCATATGAACAGCATTTTAATAAAAATGTTGTTAATGCAGATGACATTTATAAAAATGATAATCAGAATAATAATGAAAAGAATAATAATGAAAAAAAGATTACAGCTTACACTGAGGAAGAATTAAGATATGGAAAATACCTTCTTGATAATAAGTCAGAAGTGCTTTATGAGTATCTTAATAAAGAACTTATGAGTTGTAATAATATTAGAGATAATCTTCTTAATAAAGAACAGTCAGTGTCTGTGAAGAATAGAATCAAGGCTATTGATGAAGATATTGCTGTTATTAATAAGGCGTTAGGAAGATGGAAGGAGCAATAAATGCTTTTATCACAGATGGCAGCAGAAGCCGCAAAAGATTACAAATATGATATTATTCTTGCTAATGTCAACGGCAAGCTTACAGAGATATCAGATATGGATATAACGGATGAAAAGGTGGAATTTATTACTGTAGGAGAAACTATGGGTAATGAGGCGTATAAAAGAAGCGTACTTCTTTTAATGCTCAATGCAATACATAAGCTTGATACAGATAATAAAATCAAGAGAGTTACAGTTGAATTCTCTCTTAGCAAAGGTCTTTATTGCGATATAAAGGGTGATTTTGAGATTACAGAAGAATTTCTTAATAAAGTAAAAGAAGTTATGAGAGCTGATGTTAAGAAAAACCTGCCTATTAAGAAGCAGGGAATGAAGACATCAGAGGCTATTAAGCTGTTCAAGAAGTTCGGAATGGAAGATAAGACACAGTTATTCAAATATAGAATTAGTTCTTATGTTAATGTATACAGCATAGAGGGTTATTACGATTACTTCTATGGTTATATGGCAGCTAATACAGGAATATTAAAGACATTTGACATATTCCAGTATGATAAGGGCTTTGTTCTTCAGTTGCCAACTAAAGAAAATCCGGAAACAGTGCCGGAATTTGCACCACAGGCTAAGCTTTTTAATGTACTTATGGAAAGAAGCGAGTGGGCAGATATGCTTGGTGTTGATACAGTTGCATCATTGAATAAGCATATAATAAGCGGGGATATTAATTCACTTATTCTTGTTCAGGAAGCGTTACAGGAGCAGAAGATTGTTGAGATTGTTAATCAGATAAAAGAAAGGGAAGGCGTTAAATTCATTATGATAGCCGGACCATCTTCATCTGGAAAGACAACATTTTCACACAGATTATCTATACAGTTAAGAGCAAGTGGATTTAAGCCACACGCAATTGGGGTTGATAATTATTTCGTGGAGAGAGAGCAGACACCTGTTGATGAAAATGGAGAGTACAATTTTGAGGATTTACATGCAATAGACATAAAGCTTTTTAATGACCATATGAATGCATTGCTAAGAGGTGAAAAGGTTGAGATACCTCAGTTTAATTTCCTTACAGGAAGGAAAGAATACAATGGTGATTATATACAGCTTGGGGAAGAAGATATTCTTGTTATTGAGGGTATACACTGCCTTAATGATGAATTATCCTACGCACTTCCAGTTGAAAGCAAGTTTAAAATCTATATAAGTGCACTTACACAGCTTAATGTTGACGAGCATAACAGAGTTGCTACAACAGATGGACGTCTTATAAGACGTATGGCAAGGGATTACAGAACAAGAGGAGCTTCTGCCAAGAGAACACTTTCAATGTGGGAGTCGGTTAGAAAAGGTGAAGAAAAGAATATCTTTCCATTTCAGGAAGAAGCAGATGCTATGTTTAATTCGGCTATGGCATATGAGCTATGTATATTAAAGCCAATAGTAGAGCCACTTCTTTTCTCAATAACAGAAGATGACCCAGAATATCAGGAAGCCAAGAGATTACTCAAGTTTCTGGCGTATTTCCTTCCTTGTCAGGCAGACAATGTTCCAATTAATTCTATAATGAGAGAATTTATTGGTGGAGGGTGCTTCAGAGTTTAGAAAAAAATAGCAAATGTATATACAAATGCTTGCATAGTGTGGCGGAAAATATTATAATTATTATACAGAAGGGAGTGAATATTATGGCACAGATTAGTTTACGTGTAGATGATGAGATAAAGCATAAAGCAGAGAAAACATTAGACGAAATAGGACTAAGTATGTCAACAGCAATTAATATATTCTTAAAAACAGTTGTCAGGGAAAACCGTATTCCTTTTGAACTTACAGCTGACCCATTCTATAGTAAGTATAATATAGAAGAATTGGAAAGACGTGTGGCAAATATACGTTCAGGTAAAAGTACTTTAAAGGAGCACGAATTAATAGAGGAGGATGAGTGAGAAAATTATGGGGAGATGAGGCTTGGGAAGAATATCTTAATTGGCAGATACAGGATAAGAAGATGCTAAAAAAGATAAATAGATTATTGATGGATATTGACAGAAATGGATATCAATGTATAGGAAAGCCAGAGCCTCTTAGTGGCAATTTACAAGGATATTGGAGTGTTAGAATTGATGAGAAGAATAGGATTGTTTTCAGAATAGAAAATAATAATATTGAAATCATACAATGTGGAACGCACTATAGGGATAAGTAGAAAATATGGAGTAAAAGAATACTCGGTCACAACCGACTCGGTTGTGACCGAGTATTCTTTTGAAATTAACTTGTAACGAAAACAATAGAAATTGTTATATAGCTATATATAACATATACTATTTCCTAAACGAATTCTTATACTCCCTGGACATTTCAAAAAGTTCATTAACATACCCTGGAGTTTTGTTATCAATATTCTTCTTAATTTCACTTAATATGTCAATATAATCGCCGAGTAGTACGCTTATGTCTTCTGAGTTAGAAGCACATATCTGGTCCCACATTTCAGGAGATGAAGCGGCTACCCTTGTCATATCGCGAAAGCTTCCAGCCGCTAACATCTGCATATGCTTGTCGTTGTCGTCCTGTTCAGATACAAGCTTTACAAGTGCTGTAGATATGAGATGTGGAAGGTGGCTTATTGCGGCTACGCTTTTATCGTGAATTGTGTAGTCCATAACAATAGGATTGGCTTTCATATCATACACAAGTGCTTTGAAGCGTTCAAGCTGTTCATTGGTAGTCTTTGATGTTGGAGTGATTACATAGCGTGCATTTTTCATAATTGCTGATGAAGAATTAGCATAGCCTGTAAGTTCAGAGCCAGCCATAGGGTGGCCGCCTATAAATACATTTTCCATATCAAGCTCTTTAACAGTGTTATGTATTGAAGTCTTAACACTTCCGACATCAGTTATAATACAGCCGCTTTTAACGATATCTTTTAACTGCTTAAGGTAGTCATTCATCGTTATTACCGGTGTGCACAGAATTATAAAATCACAATTAGCAAATCTATCATCAACGCAGTCAAGTACGTCATCAACAACTCCGTCTTCCTTTGCTTTATACACAGGCTCAAGTCTTCTGCTTGTTGCAATTATATTATAATTATTGCCCGATTCCTTGAGTGCGTGCGCTATAGAGCCAGCGATAAGTCCGAAGCCTATAAAACCAACTTTACAATCCATAATATACTTAACCTCGTTTCTTATAATTTAATAATAAATATGATGTTTGTGTGTAATCAAAATCAATCAAAATATAATGATTGTTATAGATTTTAGCACTTTAAAGTGACAGTGTAAAGGTTGAAACTAAATATATTTAAAGTAATTAAACAACTTTTGAAAAATTTGTCAAAAATGTTCATAAAATAATACGTATAAATTAAGTTATTTCTGATAGCGTTGAATATAATGGTGGACAGTATATATATAATGCTGATATTGTAAATATACTTGTGCTTGGCATAGACAGCAATCTTCTTGTAACGCGGAGGCAGTATCAAGGCTGATGTATAATATCCCTATAGACCGTGTGTGTGTATTTAACTGTGAAGCTATAGGTGTGATTAATGATGCTGTGGGCGGTGTTGAAGTTACCATAGAGAACGATTTTACAGATGAGAGTGGAGAAGTTCTCGAACCGGAGTTCTACAAGGGTAACACATTAAAGCTTACTGGCGAGCAGGCAGTTACATTTATAAGAGAAAGAGATTGCAGTATATTTAAGAGTGCAATGGACAGGGTGGAAAGGCAGGAGCAATATATAAGCAGTCTTGTAAGCACAGCCAAATCAAAGCTTAAGCGTAACCCGATGATAGCATTATCTATTCTTAATAAGCTTAAAGAAAATGACTGCATATATACTGATATATCAGCTTCAGAGCTTATGTATATTGCACAGCTTGCAGGAAGAACCCATTTTTCTATGGAAGATGTGACAACAATCCCTGGTGAGGTTAAGATGGGAGAAGAATTTGAGGAATACCATACGGATAGTACGGCACTTAAAAAAATAGTACTGGAAAATTTCTATACTAAGGTAAAATAACCAAAGTAAAAAGATTAAAGCAAAAAGATTAAAGTAAAATGATTAATGTAAAATAGCAATGAGAAAAATGATAGAAATACAAAGATATAATGTCAAAGTCAAAGGATTTCCGTAAAAAAGTGGCCGGTTATTGACAAATACTTTCATTGTGATAATATTTGAAAGTGAGTAAATATGTGATTGAAAGCACCGGATTGGTATAACCGGTGCAGGAATGAGGTTTTAAGATGGCTAATACAACAACTTATAATCCCAAGTCTATCGAGCCAAAGTGGCAGAAGTATTGGGAAGAACACGGAACATTTAAAACAGATGTATGGGACTTTTCAAAGCCAAAGTACTATGCACTTGATATGTTTCCTTATCCATCAGGAGTAGGTCTTCACGCAGGTCATCCAGAGGGATATACAGCTACAGATATCACTTCACGTATGAAGAGAATGCAGGGATATAATGTACTTCATCCAATGGGATATGATTCATTTGGACTTCCAGCAGAACAGTATGCTGTAAAGACAGGCAACAATCCTAATGGATTTACAGAAAAGAATATAGAAACATTTACTAAGCAGTTAAAGGAATTGGGTTTTGATTATGACTGGAGCAAGACTTTAGCAACAAGTGATCCTAAGTTCTACAAATGGACACAGTGGATATTCAAGCAGTTATACCTTGACGGCTATGCTAAATATATAGATATGCCAGTTAACTGGTGTGAGGAACTTGGTACAGTTCTTTCTAATGATGAAGTTATTGACGGTAAGTCAGAGCGTGGCGGATACCCTGTTGTAAGAAAGAATATGAAGCAGTGGGTTATCGATCAGGTAGCATTTGCAGATAAGTTACTTGAAGGACTTGAACATATTGACTGGCCAGAGTCTACTAAGGAAATGCAGAGACACTGGATAGGCAAGTCAGAAGGTGTTGAGGTTGACTTTAAGATTGACGGTGGTGGAGATTTCTCTATCTTTACTACTTGTATTGAAACTATATATGGTATTACATTTATGGTACTTGCACCAGATGGAGATATCGTTAAAGAGCTTATGCCAAGAATTCAGAATAAGGAAGAGGTAGAAGCTTATATTGCAGAGACAATTAAGAAGAATGATATGGATAGAACAGAGCTTAACAAGACTAAGTCAGGCTGTGTTCTTGAAGGAATATATGCAATTAACCCGGTAAATGGCAAGAAAGTTCCTATATACATAGGTGATTTCGTTCTTGCTAACTATGGTACTGGTGCTGTTATGGCAGTTCCAAGCCACGACCAGAGAGATTTTGAGTACTCAGAGGCACACAATATTCCTAGAATACAGGTTATTGATGGCGCTGATGTATCAGAAAAGGCATTTGAAAAGTATGATTACCTTGGCAAGGGCTGCAAGCTTATCAACTCAGAGGAATTCACAGGCCTTACAGTAGAAGAAGCTAAGGAAGCTATTACTCAGAAACTTGAAAAAATGGGCGTAGCAAGAAGAAAGGCTAACTACCATTTCAGAGAGTGGATATTTGCAAGACAGAGATACTGGGGTGAACCAGTGCCTATCGTATATCTTGAAGACGGACAGATTCACGTTCTTGATGATGATGAGCTTCCACTTATCTTACCAGAACTTGAAGATTACAAGGGCAAAAATGGACAGGCTCCACTTGAAAATGCAGCGGAATGGAAGCAGTATGAACATAATGGACTTAAGGGTAAGAGAGAAACTTCAACAATGCCTGGTTCAGCAGGTTCAAGCTGGTATTATATGAGATATATCGACCCAGATAATGATAAGGAACTCTGTGATCCGGAACTTCTTAAGCACTGGCTTCCAGTTGACCTTTATATAGGTGGACCAGAGCACGCAGTTGGACATCTTATGTACTCAAGAATATGGAACAGATACCTTTACGACAAGGGTATATCACCAGTTGCAGAGCCATTCCAGAAGTTAGTTCATCAGGGTATGATTCTTGGTTCTAACGGTATCAAGATGGGTAAGAGATTTCCAGAGTTCGTTATCAACCCAAGTGATATCGTAAGAGAATATGGTGCTGATACTTTAAGACTTTACGAAATGTTCATGGGACCTCTTGAAGCTTCTAAGCCTTGGAGCCAGCAGGGTGTTGAAGGTGCAAGAAGATTTATCGGTAAGGTATGGAATTTCTTCACAACTGAAGGCAATGTTGTCGATGAGGAAGTTAAGGAGCTTGAAAAGGTATATAACCAGACAGTTAAGAAGGTTACAGATGACTTTGAAAAGCTTGGCTTTAACACAGCTATCAGCCAGATGATGATATTTATGAATGCTGCAACTAAGCTTGGCAAGTGTTCAAGAGAATACGCAGAAGGCTTTATAAAGATGTTCTCTTGTATCTGCCCACACGCAGGTGAGGAAATGTGGAGCCGCTTTGGCCATAACGATACAATAGCTTATGAAAGCTGGCCAACATACGATGAGGAAGCCTGCAAGGAAGACACTGTAGAGATTGGTGTTCAGGTAAATGGTAAGGTTAAGGGAACTATTTCTATTGCAGTTGATGAAGCTAAGGAGTCAGTTCTTGAAAAGGCTAAGAAAGCAGTAGAAGGCAAGATTACAGGTAATATAATTAAGGAAATCTATGTACCTGGCAAGATTGTAAATATTGTTGCAAAATAAATTATATTAAATATAGTTGATTTATTACTGAATTATATTTGAAGCATATGGGAAATTTTGATATGTACTCTTTTTACTGGACAGACCAGTAAGGAGGATACTTATCATTTTCCATATGCTTTTTTAATGTTGAAATAGGGCTACCGCAATCCCACTGGCTTTAGACGGTGGGTTAAGGTAGCCGGAAGCGGAGGGTTGTGCTATACTTGCGTTATGGGAACGTGGAAATCAAAAAACAGACACAAATATTTGTTATAGTATCATATTATTTTCGTATAATGGATAATGGGGATTGTATCAATATTGGAAGAAAATACAAAGATGCTTTTAATATAAAAATGATAGAATATAACAAACGTGGAGGTAATGGATGATGCAATTAGAGGATGTTGTTGTATCTGGAGTTACTGAATTTGTGAGAATATATATTATTTTGGAATATTTTAAAATATTTTTAAATGTACATTCTTTAAGACGAAATATTATAAGTTGTGTTATTACATATATTATTACATTATTAAGTTATCTGGTGTTTCATAATGTTTTGGTTAATTTAATAGTTACAGTTGCAGGAATAATATTTTTATCTGGTAGTTTTAGAGGAAAGTTCCAGAAAAAATTATTATTAAGTATAATGCTTTATGCAATTATGTTTGTAATAGATTTGTTAGCTTCTTTTTTATTATATGAAGCACCGGATTCTAATAATTATGATATTGTCAGTTCATTTATTTCTGTATTGTTTTTTTATATAGTTGTAATAGGAATTAAAAATGCTTTTAAGGGAAAAGGCAGGATTGATTTGTCAGGACAATGGTATTTATTGTTATATTCGGCATTATTAAGTATTGCAGTATTGTATGTTGTATATAAGGATATGGTGGTTTCAAGAATTGCGGTGCTTACAATCAGTATTATTATATTGAGCTTTAATTTGATGTTATATATTTTTTATATGTCTATGCTTGACCGTTTTCTATATGAAAGAGAAAATCTTGAATTAAAACAGCAGATGAATATATACGAACGTCAGATAAGAAGTGATATTGAAAACAATAGAAAAATCAGGACGATAAAGCATGATATGAAACACCATATAAGAGAAATAAATGATTTGCTTATGAAGGATAAAATTCAGCAGGCAAAAGATTATTTGCATCAGATAAGTGATGATATTATAAATGCACAAAATATATATAATACAGGTAATGAAGCCTTCGATGGAATTCTAAATTTTTATGCTGAAAAATATATGAATAAGTCCCTTGAACTGGCTGTGTCAGTTGCAATACCAGAAAATCTTGAAATAAACATATATGATGTAAATATTATACTTGGTAATCTGCTTGATAATGCATTGGAAAATGCATTGGATAATTCAAAAGTAAGTATGGATATTAAATATACTGCGGGAATGATACATATTTCTATGTCCAATTTATATGATGGCAGTATAAACAAGATTGATGGACATATCATAAGTAAAAAGGATGATAAGGATAATCATGGCTATGGTCTGGATAGTATAAAAAGAATCGTTGATAAATATGATGGCTCAATGATTAAATCATATGAAAATGGGCAATTTGAAGTTGATATTATTATATATTTAGAATAATAAAAATATTATTGACGGTATTATTTTGAGATTGTATATATCTGGATAAATCTTGCAGACTTTAGTAATTAAGCGGATAAGTGATATTAAACATTGAATACAGAGCATACCAGACGATAAGCCGAGGGTAGCGGCACTGCCCCTGTGCCGCCACCCTCGGCTTATTGTCGTTCGTATGCCATTTCGATAGGAAAGTAATATCAAATCTACATTTCAAAGTATCCCACTTCACCCTTCCGGCGGATTACCACCAGGCACAATCTGCTTATATATAAGCTCGCAATCCTGTCTTGTAAACTGTATTCCTGCCTGCTTAGCCTTCTGGCTTAATGCAAATATAAGCGGAACGATTTCTTCTTTATTCTTACCTTTGGAAAGAGTTTTGAATTCATTTAAAAGCAGTTGTTTGCGAAAATCATTTTCTGACATATAAATCTCCATTTCTGATTGAGAATAATAATTACAAATATAAATATGTAAGACAAAAGTCATTTATAACAGTTAATTATTATTGGAACTTCCATAATTATTGCTATCATTAAAGTCCAGCTTATCAAGCTGTTTAATATATTCATTGTACATATCCTTCTGCGAAGAATTAAGTATATTATTAATGTTTATATTGTTAAATCCACCAGAGCCAGTGTTATTATTAAAATTACTAAATTCAGAATTATCATTAGAATTATTATTGTTAAATTCATTAGAACTGGCATTGTTAAAACCGCTTGAATTAACATTATTAAAGCTGTTATCCCCTGAGGCATTATTAAACATATCCATCATGCCTAACATATCAGACATTTTGGAAAAGTTCCGGTAAGTGTTTATTAACTGTTCAATGTTGTCTGGGCAGTAAGCCATAATGGTTTTCATAATAGCTTCATTATTTAATATATCATTCAAGGAAGTGTTAGCATTTATTCCTGAGCTATTACTACATGTTTTAAATGTGTTACAGCTATAGGGAGAGTTGTAGAAGCTTAATGTGTGTTTTAATTCATTTGCCCTTATAAGCATAGAGAGCTTTTTTTGCATACCGTATTCCATAAAAGGAATGAGGGCTTTAAATAATTGAAGGTAGTCGGGTAGGGTAAGAATATCAAATTCAGTAACAGGTAATTGTTTCGCCATTCAATCCTCGATTCCTGCGACAAACGCAATATATAATGTGTGTCTAATAGACTTGTTTTAGTATATTCATTAAAATACCAGGATATGAGGCTGTATCCGTAGAATTTAAAATGACGGAATACAGCCTCATTAAATAGACATAAAAGATAATATCAGCAACTGATGTTGATAATTGCTTTTATTCTGCAACTGTATATAAAATGTTATATTTTATAGCAGTTATTAGCAGATATAATCATTGCTGGGAGTCAGCCGCTATTAGCAGCCACAGCCGTTGTTGCAGCCACAGCCATTGTTACAGCCGCCGAAACCTAATGCATTACCGCCATCGCAGCCACATAAGCATAAAAGGCAGATGAGCCAGATGCAGTTATTGTTGCCGCAGCCACAGCCATTGTTGCAGCCGCAGCCATTTCCGTCAAATAGAAGTAAAAGAATTATGAGCCAGATGATGTTGTTGCCACATCCGCAATCTCCACATCCATTACATCCGCCACAGTTAGTTGCTGCTAAATCACTCATAAATAATCCTCCGATAAAACATTTACAATACAATAATATGTGGCAGGGCTTGTTTGTGTTACTTATTTTTTTGTGAATATTGCAATATTTTTAAAATTATTATATCATTAACTTTGTGTTGTTATTTAACACATAAGTGACTACAAAGTAGTCTGTTATATAAGAAAATAGTATGTGCCAGTGTACATACTAATCGTGCAGATAATGTCCTTGGTTTGGACATAAGAATGGAGATTGTTATGAAAATATCAGTAATTATCCCATCACTTAACCCTGATGATAAGCTTGTAAGTGTTGTTGATTCACTTGTTAAGAAGGGATTCGAAGATATTATAATTGTCAATGACGGAAGTGATTCGGCACATTTATGGCCATTTGAGAAAGTTGGCAGTTATAGCCAGTGTACAATACTTACCCACGAGGTTAATAAGGGTAAGGGCAGAGGTTTAAAGACGGCATTTGAATACTGCCTTAAGAACAGACAGGGATATGATGGCGTTGTAACAGTAGATGGAGATAACCAGCATAGGGCAGATGATATATATAACTGTTGTGAGGCTATGGTAAAGAATGACAAGGTTGTTCTCGGAGTAAGACGTTTTGATGGAGAAGATGTTCCATTTAAGAGCCGGTTTGGTAACAATATGACAAGTATGGTATTCAAAGTTATGTGTGGACTTAATATTTCAGATACACAGACTGGTTTGAGGGCTATTCCATACCGTTATCTTGATACATTTTGTAATATTGAGGGCGAGAGATTCGAGTATGAAACAACTATGCTGCTTGAATTTAAGAAGTCGGATATTCAATTTATGGAAGTGCCAATTGAAACAGTGTATATAGAAGATAATGCTTCAACACATTTTAATCCGGTTAAAGACTCGATAAAGATATATAAGGTTATATTCAAGTATTCATTTTCACCAACAGTTGTTAAATATATATTAAGCTCATTGGCATCGTGGGTTATAGATAATTTAATATTTAATTTACTTGAATTTTTTCTTTTTGCGTTTACAATATCAATAAGACTGTTATTTAGTACGGTAGCCGCAAGAATTATATCGTCAATATTTAATTTTACGATGAACAGACGTCTTGTGTTTAAGTCAGACAAAGATGTCAAGTCATCTGTGGTCAGATATTACATATTATGGGCGTGTCAGCTTATGGCATCATATCTTCTTGTATACATCTTTACAAGATTATTAGTGCTTGGCAGTGTGGCTGTCGCATTTACAAAGATAATTGTTGATTTATGCTTATTTGTAATAAGCTACAACATACAGAAAAAATGGGTGTTTAAATAATCAGACACGGATTACACCAATAGAAATGAGGATAATAATGAAGAATAACGTACTTAAGTGGCTTGGAAGAGTTGGAGCTACGCTTTTAACTACTATCGTAATTCTTGTAGTTGGTCTTTATCTTGTTATGGCTATGCTTGCGTGGGGACCTTCTACATTTGCTAAGAAGCAGTTTATTTTATCGCTTCAGGAGACAGGAGAGCTTGGTTTTATGGCTAACTGGTTCTGTTCACAGGAAGAGATTGATATGATTAAAGAGGAGAATTCAGTTAAGGATACTACTGATATAACTGATTCAAGCCTTGTTGTAATCGGACAGGATTCATCTAGTGATGAAGAAGACCTTTATGTTGTTGATGTAAAGGCTGGAACATATAGCGGTAAGCTTATGATTGTCAAAGATCCTTCAAGATTATTTGTAGGAACAGTACCAGAATTCAAGCTTGAAAAGGGCTGGACAGTTGCTGAGATAGCACAGAGATATGATGCACTAGCAGGTATCAATGGTGGAGAATTCGTTGACTCAACACCACAGACAGCTATGCCAATCGGACTTGTTATGGTAAATGGTAATATATTAAAGGGTGATTCATCTACAATGTACCACGTTACTGGAATAACATTTGATAATAAGCTTGTAATGGGTAATATGACATCAGCTAAGGCTGTAGAGCTTGGAATAAGAGATTGTGTCAATGTAAGCAGTGATATAGGTCCATTTCTTATAATTAACGGTGAACCACAGGACGTTGATGGTGTTGGTGGAGGACTTAATCCACGAACAGCAATAGGACAGAGAGCTGACGGAGCTATTCTTCTTCTTGTCGTAGACGGAAGACAGGCTACAAGCCTTGGTGCATCGTTCTCAGATTTACAGGATATTATGCTTCAGTACGGCGCTGTAAATGCGTCAGCTATGGACGGTGGTACATCTACACAGATGTATTATAATGGCGAGGTTATTAATAAACCATATTCACCAACAGGACCAAGAACACTTCCAACAGCATTTTTGATTAAATAATTACACGGAGATGAGAAGAATGTCAGAGAATAATAATAGTGGAAAGAAGAATTTTTTTAAGAAATTATCGGGATTTAAGAAGTTTCTTGTGATATATGCCTCTGCGCTGGTAGTAATTATTGCTGTTGCGTTAGTGCTTTTATACGGGTTGTTAAAGGATTACGAGGCGGGCAGGCCAGCCAATACTATGGATAAGCTTGTATCACATATTGAAGCAGGGAATGTAGGCAAATGGATTAAGGATGCAGGTATCCTTGGAGAGTTCGAGACAGAAGATATTGTATCAGATTATTTTAAGGATACATTTGCCGATAAGGAAGTAAGCTATAAGAAGAAGGCAGGAGAATATACAGAGAACAATCCGGTATATATTCTTTATGCTGATGATAAGAAGATAGCCAATGTTACTCTTACAGAGAAGAAAAAGAACGCTCATAAGTTCACAGAGTGGAAGTTAGCTTCTATAGATTTTAATGTAGACTCTAAGACTAAGAATACAGAACATTCAGTTAAAATTACAGCACCTAAGAATAGTGAAGTGACAATTAACGGAGTTAATGTTTCATCTGATTATATTACAGGTGAGGCAGATGTAAGCCTTTGCAAGCATGTTGGAGATTATGTTACTACACCAGTTGATGATGTATACAATATTAACGGAATGTTTGCCAAGCCAGAGGTTAAGGTTGCCTATAATGGCAAAGAGCTTGATACTGAATATGTTAAAGATGGATATGAGGCATATTATCCATCAGATGATGAGCTTCTTTCAAGCGAGAAGAGCCATATATTAACAGTTGCTGAGAATTACGGCAAATATATGATTAACAGAGGAAGCTTAAGTACTCTTTCAAGCTATATGATTGGTAATGCCAAGGAATATATGAGTGATATTCCGGCTATCGATGTATATCTGATAGGAAGAACTTTTACATATGATATTACTGACGAGAATGTAAGTAACTTTAGAAAATATTCAGATGACTGTTATTCGTGTGATGTAGATTACAATCTTAATGTAAAATGGTCATCAGGAAGCACAACATACAATATTTCTTTAACATACGTGTTTGTTAAGCAGAATGACAAGTGGATGTTAGCTGATTTTTCTATAAGATAATTATAGATAAGATAATTATAAACAACAGACATATATAGCAGGAAATAACAATGCGCTGTCAGCGCAGGAATGGAGAAAGTTATGTCACAGGATAATAAGCGCAATTTTATATTACATGGTTCCATACTTGCTATGGCTGGAATTTTTGTAAGAATAATTGGAATGGTTTATAGAATTCCGGTGCTTAATATAATTGGAAGTGAAGGTAATGGTATATATGTAACGGCATATAATGTATATAACATAATACTTGTGCTGTCATCATATGGACTTCCGATGGCTGTTTCAAAGCTGATTTCTGCAAGGTTTACTAAAAGAAGATATAAGAATGCGGCGAAGGTATTAAGATGTTCGCTGACAGTCGGTGCGTTTACTGGTGGTGTTGCGGCACTGCTTGTATACTTTGGTGCTGATTTTATAGAAAATGTTATATATGGCGGGGGTGTACCTGGTCTTGCAATACCATTAAGAGTATTAGCCCCAACCATATTTATAGTTGCATTATTAGGTGTATTAAGAGGTTTCTTTCAGGGACAGGGAACTATGATTCCAACGGCTGTTTCACAGATTATAGAACAGCTTGTCAATGCAGGTGTTAGTATAGCTGCAGGTTATATGCTTATGAAAGCATACAGTAGTGCTTCTAATGCTTCTGCTTATGGAGCGGCAGGAAGTACACTTGGTACAGCTATGGGTGCTCTTACTGCACTTGTATTCTTTATATTTCTATATCTTATATACAGACCTACATTTATGCGTATGGTTGCTAAAGATAAGAGTGTTACAAGGCAGGATACTAACAGGTACATTTATAAGACAATTATAATTACAATGGTTCCTATTATATTAAGCCAGACGTTTTATCAGATTAGTGCCTTAATAGATGATGTAATGTTTAGTAATATAATGATGACAAGAAATATATCGAAAAATATATCAATGGATCTTGGTAACTTTGGTTCAAGTTATACACTGCTTATAAGTATACCGCAGGGTATAGCGACAGCGTTATCAGCCTCGATGCTTCCAAGTATTGTAGCATCTTATACAGAAGATGATTATGACAGTATATATTCAAAGATAACAAAGACTCTTAAGACTAATATGTTTATAGCGGTACCATCATTTGTTGGATTTTTTGTGATAGGCGAGCCTATTATTAAACTGCTATTTTCAAGATACGACAGCGTGCAGGGTGGGCTTATGTTAAAAATAGGCGCTATAGCCATTGTATTTTATACATTATCAACAGTTACAAGCTCAGCACTTCAGGCGGTTGACAGAGTTAAGACTCCTATGATTAATTCATTTATATCATTAGTTGTCCATATAATACTTGTGCTTGTATTGCTGGAATTTACTAATCTTGGTATATTCTCACTTGTAATAGGTAATGCTTCATTCCCTGTTATTATATTTGTGCTTAATCTTATAGCACTTTATAAAGATGAGGGATACAGGCTTCCTGTTATATCAATATTTGCAAAGCCGGTTATATGTTCAGCATTAATGGGTATATGTACACTTTTGACATATAATATAATTAATAATATTACAATGTCTAATACAATATCAGTGCTTGTGGCATTGTGTGTTGCGGCACTCACATATTTTGGACCATATGTTCTTCTTATGAAGAAGTTTAAAGATGTATTCTGATAAATGGTATTATTACAAAACAGTCTGGATATATCAGAGAGTGCAAAGCACGGAACAATTCGTAGGTATCATAGTTGGGGGCTTTTGACCACAACATCATATAATCAGGAAAGAGAGGAAATAAAGTGCAGGATAAGTTTACAGATAAAGCCAAAAAAGTATTGGAACAGGCTGCATTTGCTGCTGCGGTTAATGGACACAGCTATATTGGGTCTGAACATTTGCTTTTAGGACTTATACAGGTTGAAGACAGCCTTGCATACAAGGTTTTACAGAACAATGATGTAACAGAAACTAAAGTGCTTAATCTTATATATCAGCTTATTGCACCGGATAATGCGGTAAGTGTTAAAGAACCGGCAGGCTATACTCCAAGAGTTCGTAAGATTCTTACTAACTCAATAGAGGAAGCTGCAAGATTTAAAGCTGATAAAGTAGGTACAGAACATATTCTTATTGCCATTATGAAGGAAACTGAAAGTGTTGCCTCAAGACTTCTTAATACAATGGGTGTATCAATTAAGAAGATATATACAGAGTTATTAGAGGGAATGGGCGAAGATGTATCACGTCTTAAAGAAGATTTTCAGAATGGCAGAATTAAGGCTAAGGATAAAAAGGCAACAACTATGTTAGACCAGTACAGCAGGGATTTAACAGAACTTGCCCGTAATAAAAAGCTTGACCCTGTTATAGGCAGGGAAGAGGAAATCCAGAGAGTTATCCAGATATTATCAAGAAGAACAAAGAATAATCCGTGCCTTATCGGCGAGCCCGGTGTAGGTAAGACCGCAGTTGTTGAGGGTCTTGCATTAAGAATAGTTGAAGGCGAAGTTCCATCAACTATTAAGGATAAGAGATTAGTAACACTTGATTTATCAGGTATGGTGGCTGGTTCTAAATACAGAGGTGAATTTGAAGAAAGAATTAAAAGGGTAATTGCAGAAGTAAGAAATGCAGGCAACATTTTATTATTCTTAGATGAAATTCACACAATTATTGGTGCTGGTGGTGCAGAAGGAGCTATAGATGCTTCTAATATTCTTAAGCCATCACTTGCAAGAGGAGAAATCCAGCTTATAGGTGCTACAACTCTAGAAGAATACAGAAAACATATAGAAAAAGATGCTGCATTAGAAAGAAGATTTCAGCCGGTTAAGGTGGAAGAGCCAACAGAAGATGAGGCGATTGACATACTTATGGGACTTAGACCTAAGTATGAGGAACACCATAATGTAGTTATTACAGATGATGCCGTAAGAGCGGCAGTTAAGCTTTCTAAGAGATATATCAATGACAGATTTCTTCCAGATAAGGCAATTGACCTTATAGATGAGGCTTCTTCAAGAACAAGGCTTGAAGCATTTGTTGTACCAAAGGATATTAAGAAGCTTGAAACACAGATAGATGAACTTTCAGTTAAGAAAGAGCAGGCTATTAAGTCAGAGAAATATGATGAAGCGGCTGAGCTTAAGAAACAGCAGACAAGAAAGAAGAACAGGCTTGAAAAGCTTCGCACAAGCTGGCAGGAGAGCATAGACGGCAGTGACCTTACTGTTGATGAAGAACAGATAGCTAGGACTGTGTCAATGTGGACTAAGATTCCAGTTGCCAAGATAGCAGAGGCTGAGTCAGAGAAGCTTATGAATTTGGAAAAAATGCTTCATAACAGGGTTATAGGACAGGATGAGGCGGTTACAGCAGTTGCCAAGGCTATAAGACGAGGCAGGGTAGGTTTAAAAGATCCTAACAGACCAATAGGCTCATTCTTATTCTTAGGGCCTACAGGTGTAGGTAAGACAGAACTTTCAAAGGCACTTGCTGACTGTATGTTTGGAACAGATAATTCTCTTATAAGAGTTGATATGTCTGAGTATATGGAAAAGCATACGGTGTCTAAGCTTATCGGTTCACCTCCGGGATATGTAGGATATGATGAGGGCGGACAGCTAAGTGAGAAGGTAAGAAGAAACCCTTATTCAGTTGTACTTTTTGATGAGGTTGAAAAAGCTCACCCAGATGTATTCAATGTACTTTTACAGGTGCTTGATGACGGACATATAACAGATTCAACAGGAAGGGTTGTGGACTTTAAGAATACAGTTATTATTATGACTTCCAATGCAGGTGCGGAGAATATTGTAGCACCTAAATCTTTAGGATTTACTTCGGAAACATCAGAGGAAAAAGAGCACGAAGATATGAAGAGCAAAGTAATGGAAGAAGTTAAGAGAATATTCCGTCCGGAATTCATTAACAGAATTGATGACATAATTGTATTCCATATGCTTAAGAAAGAACAGATTGGACAGATTGTTGATATTATGATGAGAACCGTTAATAACAGAATTATGGAGCAGATGAGTCTTTCGGTTGAACTTGATGATGAGGCTAAGGCTTATATTGTTGATAAGGGCTACGATTCTAAATATGGAGCACGTCCATTAAGAAGAACAATACAGAATGAAATAGAAGATGTTATGGCAGAGAAGATACTTGAAGGCAGTATAAAGGCTGGCAACAAAGTATTGGTAACAGTTAAGGATGGTAAACTGAACTTTAGCTGCAAACGAGGTCATAATAGAAATATTCACAAATAATACTACTAAAATACTAGCGTCATTGTACATTATGTTGTATAATGTGTGTATAGATATTCGTAATAAAACATAGGAGGACAATAATATGCCAGTAATTAATGAGTTAATTCGTTCAGAGAAGGATGGAACTCTTAGCTTTGGTAATTATAAGCTGGATACTAAGTCAAAGTTATCAGATTTTGAACATTGTGGAGATTCTTACAAGGTAAAGACATTTAAGGAGATTACGAAGCTTGAACGCAATGGTTCATTTGTATATGAATCTGTTCCTGGAACAGCTGTTATGAATTTTAAGGCTGCAGATACAGGCTTATCATTTACGGTGGAAGGAAGCAATGATGCACAGATAACAGTTGAGCTTGAAGAAGGCGCTTCTTATAATGTAACAATCAATGGAGTATCTGAGGGAACTATGGCTACTAATATGGGTGGCAAGATTGTACTTTCAGTAAGCCTTGAAGAAGGTAAGAGTGTTAGTGTAGAAGTTGTTAAAGCATAATAATACTACAATCTTTAACATTAACAGGTGTCATAATTGTAAATTTTAATAAATGCTGTGCCTGGCATAAAGTCATATATAGACCAATGCGGGGTGCAGCTTTTTTATATTTGGTATCAGAAAGAGAGGAGAAGAGAAGTGGCAAAAGCAAAAAATACGGCATTTTTTTGCAGTGAGTGTGGACATGAGTCAGCAAAATGGTTCGGGCAGTGTCCGGCGTGCAAGGCGTGGAATACATTTGTTGAAGAACCAATAGCATCTAAGTCATCGGTTAAGGGTATATCAGCAGTCAGGAAAGAAAGCACCTATAAGGATAACCATCCGGTGAGCTTAAAAGAGATTAATTCTGAAGAGAAGGAGAGAACATCAACAGGAATAGGCGAACTTGACAGAGTTCTTGGTGGTGGAATTGTGCAGGGTTCACTGGTGCTTGTAGGTGGAGATCCCGGTATTGGAAAGTCAACACTTTTGTTACAGATGTGCTATTACCTATCAGATGCAGGCAATAAGGTGCTGTATATATCCGGAGAGGAGTCGTTAAGACAGATTAAGCTAAGAGCTGAAAGGATAGGTGGATGTAACGATAACCTTAAGACGTTCTGCGAGACTAATCTTGATATTATAGAAGAGGTTCTAAAAAAAGAAATGCCACAGGTGGTTATAATTGACTCTATACAGACTATGTACAGGGAAGAAATATCTGCGGCACCTGGAAGTGTGTCACAGGTAAGGGAAAGTACATCTATTCTTATGCAGTTAGCCAAGGGACTTAATATAACGATATTTATTGTAGGACACGTTACCAAGGAAGGTGTTGTTGCAGGGCCAAGAGTGCTTGAGCATATGGTTGATACAGTGCTTTATTTTGAAGGGGACAGATATGCTTCATACAGAATATTAAGAAGTGTAAAGAACAGATTTGGGTCTACCAATGAAATTGGGGTGTTCGAGATGAGGCAGGACGGTTTAAGTGAGGTTGCCAATCCATCGGAGTATATGTTGTCTGGAAGACCAGAAGGGGCGTCAGGCTCAGTTGTAGTATGTCTTATTGAAGGCACGCGACCTCTTATGGTTGAGGTTCAGGCACTTGTGTGTGACTCTAACTTTGGTATGCCAAGGCGTACTGCTGCGGGAACGGATTATAACAGGGTTAATCTGTTGATGGCAGTCCTTGAAAAAAGGGCGGGAATGAGAATGTCCTCAAGCGATGCCTATCTTAATGTGGCAGGTGGAATAAAGGTATCTGAACCAGCACTTGATTTAGGGATAGTTATAGCACTTGTCAGTAGTTTTAAGAATAAAGAAGTTGACAGCAGAACAGTTATATTTGGTGAAGTCGGATTGTCAGGCGAGGTAAGAGCCGTAACACAGGCACAGCAGAGGGTGAATGAAGCTGTTAAGCTAGGGTTCACAACCTGCATATTACCATATGTATGCTTGAAAAATATTAAAAATAATGATAAAATTAATCTTATTGGTATACATAATGTTAACGAAGCAATTGACTTAATATAAATATACAAGAATAATATACATATTTGGAGGAAGAATATGGATAACAGTAAATTAGTAAGCGACCTGTCAGGAATTCTTGAAGGATTGGATTCATCACAGGAGCAGTTAGAAAAAGATGCTTTTGATGTAATTAATTCATCAGATACATCACTTAATCTCGTGAAAGAGAGTATTTCAAGTGTTGAGGAAATTCTTAAGATGATAACTGAACTTAATGAGATAGCAGAAGAATCATCGGCAAGAATTAAAGAACTTGAAAAGCTTTCTAAAGACATTGAACAGTTTGCAGGCGTTATAGCATCAATATCAAGCAGAACCAATATACTTTCGCTTAATGCTTCTATTGAGGCTGCAAGAGCAGGTGAGCACGGAAGAGGCTTTGCTGTTGTTGCAAGTGAGGTAAGGAATCTTGCTGCACAGTCGGCCAAGTCATCAAAGGAGATTACAGATACAATCAATATGGTACAGCAGTCAGTTGATAAGACAGTTGGCTCTATGAAGAACATATATGAGAATTCTAACCAGCAGAAAGAAAAGGCAGATGAGATTGGTAATGTGCTTAATAAAGTTGTAGATGCGGCATACACTGCTAATGAGGTTGCAAGAAATATCGAGAACGAAATTGCATATCAGAGAGAGATTACAGATAAGGCTAAGAATGCACTTATGTAGCTGTATTCAGGTAATCGGATTTTGTAATTACATATTATTATATGAGGGAGGATTAATATATGTATCAGTGTCCGGGTTGTGGTGGAAGATTAGTCTTTGACATACCATCACAGCAGTTGATGTGCGACCATTGCAGTACGAAGTATGACCCATATGCAATCAGTAAGGAACAGGATGCGGAGGAAAGTCAGGAATATGACGTTACTGTATTCAAATGTCCGAACTGTGGTGGAGAGATATTAAGTACTGATAATACTGCAGCTAATTTTTGCAGCTTTTGTGGAGCATCAACAATTCTGACAAGCAGAGTATCAAAACAGCAAAGACCAGGATATATAATACCATTTTCCAAGACTAAGGAAGACTGTAAGCAGGCTTATAAGAAAATGGTACGCCACGCGTGGTTTGCCCCTAAGGAATTAAAAGATGAGAAGTTTATAGATGGTTTCAGAGGTATATATATGCCTTATTGGACGTATTATATAACCCAGAAAGGACCAATGTGCCTAAGCGGTTCTAAAAGCCATAGACGGGGAGATTACATTTATACAGACCATTATGATATAACTGGCGATTTGGATTGTCAGTATAAGGGCCTGTCATATGATGCTTCATCGTCATTTGATGACAGTATAAGTGAGGCGATAGTACCATATGACGTTAAGAATATGAATCCATTTACTCCATCAATGCTTAGTGGATTCTATGCAGATACAGCAGATGTTGCACCAGATGTATACAGGGCTGATGCGAAAAATGTAGCTGTTGACGAGACATATTCCTATGTCAAAAGGTCAGCACATCTTGGGTCAGTACAACTTGATAATTATCAGGGGGATATTGAGGGAAGACTTTCGACAAAGGTAGTAGCACAGGATAGAACAATGTTTCCGGTGTGGTTCTTATCATACCGTAATAAAGACAGAGTTGCATATGCGACAGTTAATGGACAGACAGGGAAGGTGGCAGCAGATCTGCCAGTATCACTTATGAGGTATTTTATAGGTTCGGTTATTCTTGCAATACCTATATTTTTAATGCTTAACAGTTCATTTACATTAAGACCTAAGACTACATTGGGGATTGCATCGATTATAGCATTATTTACAATAATTCTTTATGTATTAGAATTATTGTAAATATACAAGAAAGACCAGCAGTTAGATGACAAGGGCAGAATGTATGCAGGTTCAGCTATTAATGCCAATGAATCACCAGGGGCAAGGCGTAAGCGTGAAGACCAGCTTGCAGGCGATATAGCTGATGTTATAGACAAAGGCAGGCGTGAAGCAAGGTCATATGGACGTAAGAATAAAAGAAGAACAACAAGAACTAATATGGCAGTGGTAACTATGATAATTTCATTGGTGTGTTGTGTATTTCCTATGTTGTATGTCTATCTTCAGATGATGTCTATATTCTATGGTTCTGGAGATATTGGGGCGGGATTTTCTATAAGTGTTATATGTCTTATAACAGGTATAGTGCTTACTCTTGTTAATCATAAGACGTTTAAAATGATAACTAATAAGAAGATATCAGGTAATATAGGTTCACTTGCAGCGATGGCAATAGCCTCGGTAGTGCTGTGGATTAATCCTGTATCGGATCTATATTACTATGGTGCTGTTATAGCTGAATTAATTGCAATAATGTATACTATTATGGATTTAATCAGATATTACAATGTTCTTGCAACTAGAAAGCTTCCACAGTTTGATAATTATAGTGGAGGTGATGATAATGCATAATAGAAGTATTATATGTGCTGTAGATAGAAAATATACTGTTAAAGACATACATAGATGTATTCACGCAGTTATGGCGTTAACAGCAGTTGTTCTATTGCTATTAGTATTTGCGGCTTCTTCTTTACTACAGGTAAAAGCTGATGAAGAGAAGTATCAATATAATAATGTTGATACAGGATATGAGGCTGTTATAGAAGATGACGCAGACATTATAGATGAGAGTAATTATTCTTCGTTGTTAGACATTATGAAACAGATAACAGTGTATGGTAATGTAATGCTAAAGACTATAGATACCAACAGCACCACTACTGAAAGTTATGTAAGAAGCCTGTACAGGGAAAAATATGGCACTGATAGTGGGACGATATTTATAATTGATATGTATAACCGTAATATCTGGATACATAGCAATGGTAAGATATACAGTACAGTTACAAGCTCATACGCAGATACAATAACTGATAATGTATACAGATATGCTTCATCAAAAGACTATTATATGTGTGCATATAAGGTGTATGAGCAGGAACTTGCACTTCTTAAAGGCAGAAGAATATCACAACCAATGAAGTATATAAGCAATGCACTTCTTGCTGTTGTAGCGGCATTAATTATTAATTATGGAATTGTAAGACTATATTTAAGGAAGAAGGCACCATCAAGAAAAGATATAATGAAAGGTATATTTGCTGGAAAGGCTATTAATAATTGTCAGGTTACATACCGTTATCAGACCAGGACATATTCACCAGTACAGACAGACTCAGGCAGCAGCTCTTCAGGAGGCTCATCAGGGGGCTCGTCTTCCGGTGGTTCGTCAGGTGGTGGAGGCCACAGCTTCTAATATCACATTGGTGTTGTTTTATTAACAGATATTATTGATATACTGGTTTTCGGAGTTAGAGGTTAAAACTAACAACTGGAAACCGGTATTTTTATACCTATAACTAAATGGATTTTGTACTATGGTTGGTATTGTGGCAAGGAATATTAAGAAAAAAATGACTTAATTAAAAGCATTTTATAAACAAATATCGTCCAATAGCTGTCAAAATCAGTATTTAAAATGCTTGGAAATGCCGTATTTTAGGGGGTTTTTAAAAAAAATGGAAAAAATTCAAAAAAATTGAAAAAAGTTGTTGACATAATACCTGGTAGGTGCTATTATAATCAAGTCGCCACGAGAGATGAGCGACACGAAAGCTTCTCAAACACAGATAAATACTGAACTTGAGAGCGATGAACTTTGATAACTGAACAGAAAGACAACCTTGAAAATTCTTTTTAGAATTTCGAGATGAGTACAGAATTCAATAGAATTAAGTATACATCTTTTGTGAACATCATTCAAGCAATTGAATGAATCCTTAAACACAGTATAAGGAAACTATTAAAGCTAGTTAGTTTAAGACTGACAAGGCAAACTTGATGTTTTGAAAAACATATGGGAGTTACGAAGTAACTCTTAAGTGTTTTGTGAAGCAGAACATATTTTATGAGAGTTTGATCCTGGCTCAGGATGAACGCTGGCGGCGTGCTTAACACATGCA
>OGCM01000128.1_pt1 | contig 131860 bp, 144 predicted proteins | sample 1570151 | NCBI WGS metagenome assembly OGCM01 (sample SAMEA4370582, study PRJEB24528) | human gut metagenome
TATACGTCGTAGTCCAGTTCGTATGGATTGCGGCGTTTTTGGTTTCGACAAAGTTAGAGCATTTTCGCTGTCAGCCTCCCGGAGAAATTTCATATTGCTGCTTTGGCGCGCCTGTTCTTTGTACGGGCGCGCTTTTTTGTACCCTTTTTTTAATCAGAAAGAGTCTAAGACACTATCACTGCCGCAGCCCACCCTCTGATTTCGATTTTTACCATCAACTCAAACATCGAAATTGGAGGAAATTACTATGAAAAAAATCAATCTTCGGGATTATTACCCGTATTATACACAAGACATGATCGTTGAGGTGCCGGATGAAGTTGCTTTGTTGCTTCGGGAATATATGTTGTTGGAAGAAGCCTATCGGATTCGTACATACCGCTATAAAGCATTTTACTCTCTGGATCGAGACGAAGGTATTGAGCGTGAGATATTGCAAAAGCCTCTTAACCCGGCAGAAATTTGGGAACAGCGTCAAATGACGGAGTTGATTTATAAAGGTCTTTCCAAACTTCCGGTAAAGCAGCGCCAACGGATCTATGCACACTTTTTTCTTGGCATGAGCAAAGCAGATATTGCCAAAGCGGAAGGAACACACAAAAGCCGGATCACCCGTTCTATCGAAGCCGGATTGCGTAGTCTGGAAAAATATTTCAAAGAAATTTTATAACAGACGGCAACTTTGCCCCTAAAAATGTACTGAATAGTAGAGGGACATATTCGGCGGGACAAGCTGGACGGGTGTGGTAAGGAAGCATATACATCCTCCCATCCCAACTGCAATATCAATTTGTCTGCCATGCCCCTTGCTTGTTCCTTGACAACCGAATATACGCTGTTACAGGTACTTCATTCTGTGTTCCGAGCGGCAGATGGGGCGGCGCGGTGACAGGCAGACTAAGGAGGTGATGAATCCAGGCTGTCCGAGCGATAAACGCAACCTACGAAACCGGCTGTGGCAGGCCGGACGCGATAACGACACAGATCATAATGGTACTTCTTCACAGCTTCCTAAAGACTTGGGGAGAGTTCCTGCGGCGTTTGCTTGCTCTGGCAAAGCGGCGGCGTATGTGGGACTATGATGCGGTGACGCTACCCGCAGCCTGTAACAGCCCCGTCCTTATAACAGAAGGACTTGCCGGGGTGCGTGGCAAATACGGCAGTAAAATCGAAATCAGATATAATGGGCCGGATTTATGTGTGCAATAACCATAGATCCGACCTATTCATGTGGTTTTGATGATAAGATATAAAAATGTGGGAAGAAAGTGATCTATACTACAGGTGGAAAACATAGCGGCGGAAACTGCTGAAAGTATTGTTGCTGTGTGTTATAATCAATCAAGATGCAAATGCTTAAAGGATATAAGGAGTGAGATACAGCATGAAAATACTTTATGTTACAGACCTGCATGGAGATAAAAATAAATACAGAAAATCATTAGAAATAGCTATGAAACAAGAGATCAGAGTTATTGTGAATGGTGGAGATATGCTTCCAAAATTGGGAGAAAGACATACAGAACAACCGTTATTTATCAAAGGATTTCTAAGTAATTACTTTTCCATATTGCAAGAACATAACATTACATACCTTAATATGCTGGGGAATGACGATTTGCTATCTGTGGATAATCTTTTTGAACAGACTTGTGGGGGATTCGCAAATGTTCATAATATAGCAGGTAAAAAAATCCGCATTGACGAATATGAATTTATTGGAATGAATCAGATTTTGGATCATCCCTTTGGATGTAAGGATCGAGTTGTTACAGAGACAGATTATATTCCCCAAAGACAACTTAGCCTTTTTGCCGGTATATCGAATGAATATGGTTATGACAGAATTTTTGACTGGTTGGAGTATTCCAAAACAGAACTTCCATTGATGTGTGGAATTTTGAAAGAACTGCCTGAACCGGAGAGTCCGAAGAAAACGGTATATGTTATGCACATGCCTCCTGCCGGATTGCGTTTGGGACAGCTTCTATATCAGGATTTGGATATAGGATCAGTAGATATTTATGAGTTCCTTAAAGCCAAACAGCCGTTACTTTCTCTGCACGGGCATATTCACGAAAGTCCTGATACAGAAAAAGGATCATGGATGAATCAGATAGGTACTACAACCTGTATTCAGCCAGGGCAGACAGAGTTTGGCGATAGTAGTATGGTTTATGCAGAGATAGATTTAAAAAGCGGAGTATATGCACGAAGAATTGTAAATATATAGGAGCAAAAAAACACCAGTGATGGTGTTTTTTTGTTGCCCGGAAATGAGGTGAGCACATGGAAAATCCTAAACAGGAGAATGCAGTCCAAATTGGGAATACAACGTTTTATGTAACTTCCGTTTTTTCCGGTACGGTTCAGTTGGAGTATTTAATTAAACGACTGATCCAGAAAGAAATTGAGCAGGAAAACAATACCCGTTGATTGAAAAAAACAGTAGAGCAAATTGCTGAAAAGAGTGCTTAAACGTGTTATAATTATAAAGTACAAAGCAGTTTGTTTGCTGTTGGAAAGGAGCAGAAATGTTAAAACAGCAGACAAAACTAAGAGTTAGATTATATGCACGTTTATCGAAAGACGATGGGGATGCGGATAAGGAAAGCAACAGCATTACCAATCAGTTGCAGATGTTAAGGTACAATGCTAAGGAAAAAGGATTTGAAGTGATAGGCGAATATGTGGACGATGGTTATTCTGGAACCACCTTCAACCGGCCGGATCTGAACCGTATGATTAAAGATGCTATGGACGATCCGGAACCGAGCGGTATCATGGTAAAGGATATGTCACGTTTTGGACGTAACAATGCCATGTTCATGTATTATGTGGAAGAAATCTTTCCTAATAATGATATTTTGTTTATTGCTTTGAATGATGATGTCGATACAAGATTTGATGAAAACGAGATGATGCCGTTTAAATCTATTATGAATGAGTATTATGCTCGTGATACATCAAAGAAAATCCGAAGCGTAAAAAAGACAACAGCATTGAGTGGTGGGTTCTGCGGTTCATTTGCACCTTATGGTTATGTGGTGGACCCAGAGAACAAAAGAAAGCTATTGGTTGATTCTGATACAGCACCTATTGTCAAACGAATTTTTGAATTATCGAAACAGGGCAACAGCGTTCATCAGATTGCGAGAACCTTGTGCGAGGATGGTGTTCTGATTCCGAGAGCATACAGGGCAATGAAGAACGGCACTCTGGAAACAAGTACAGGATTTAAGTTTCCAACGGATTGGGTAGCAAAGAATGTGAAGATGATTTTGGAGAATCAAGTGTACCTGGGACATATGGTTTCTCATAAGACACAGACCAAATCATTTAAGAATAAGAAGCCGGTTGCAGTTCCGAAAGAAGAATGGATCATAGTACGGAACACCCACGAAGCGATCATTGATGAAGAAACCTTTGAACTGGTGCAGAAATTCATCAGTGTAAAAAAACAGCCGAATAAAACAGGACGTCCTAATATATTTGTGGGTCTTGTGAAATGCCCGGATTGTGGTCGCAACATGGCGTTTTCTAATCCAAATGGAAGGGAGCCTCGCTTTCGCTGCAGAACTTATGTAAGGAATAGCAATCTTTGTACAACACATGCCATTTCTTATGAGGCGTTGCAACAGATTGTTATGAGTGATATTCAAAAGCATATTAAGAATATGGAAGCCTTAGGAGATCAGTTTATACAGGAAATGCACGAATTGAGCGAAAAAGGCGGCAGTAAGAAAATCAAACAGTTCGAGAAAGACTTGGAAGTAGCAGAAAAACGGATTGCAGAAATTGATAGTGTGATTATGAAGCTCTTTGAGCAGAATGCACTCGGTAAGATTTCTGATGAACGCTTTGAAAAGATGTCCTCAGCTTATGAAAGTGAGCAGAAAGAACTTGCTCAAAAAAGAGACGAATTAAGAACTAAAATCAGAGCGGAAGAAAAGAAAACACAGAGTACCAATCAATTTTTGGAAACAATTCGTAAGTATGAAACAGTAACAGAACTGAACCGTTCTATGCTGGTGGAGCTGATTGATAGTATTTATGTATATCAGGCAGAGGGAACCGGCAAAGATCGTAAGCAAAGAGTGGAAATTAACTATCGTTTTCTTGCGGGGTCTCAATGTGGTATCGCCTGATGGAAACGGTCGCGTTGGAAGAATTATTATGTTCAAAGAATGTCTGAAATATAACATTGTTCCTTTCATTATTGAGGATAATTTAAAAATGTATTATTACCGTGGTTTAAAAGAATGGGATAATGAAAAGGGGTATCTGAGAGATACTTGCCTGACAGCACAGGATAGATATAAACAGTATCTGGATTATTTTGAAATAAAATATTGAAAATTTTTGAATTTAAAGGATTTATCACTACAAAGGATAGGTCCTTTTTTATTCTAACTTGTAATAATAATTTTTTTTAAATAACACTTGCAAAATACCCTCACAGGGTATATAATCCCATTTATCTGATAAAGAATAAAATTTACAGAAGGGAGAATGCTATGGGAGAGTGTTGTAATAATAAAGAAGATATTTCTTTATCTTGTCATTGTGGAGCGAATGATAGTTTTAAAAGCAATTCTTCTCAACCGAAGTGTCAAAATTGCAGTGTAAAGAAGAAAGTTCGTTCAGAAAAAGAATTTAAGGCCTTGCTCAATCGTTTAAGCCGTATCGAAGGACAGGTTCGTGGTGTTCGGTCGATGTTGGAGAATGATGCGTACTGTATTGATATTCTTACACAGGTATCTGCAATTAATGCAGCATTGAATAGCTTTAATAAAGTATTGATTGCAAATCATATCCGTACCTGTGTAAAAGAAAATATTCAGGCGGGAAATGATGAGGTTGTGGAAGAATTAGTATCCACATTGCAGAAGCTTATGAAGTAACAATTTTCAGTAATTTAATCATTCAGAAGAAAGTATCGTTTTTAGGTATATCGGATGTGAGATGATTCCCACCTCGCATGACGCGCATCTCGCAGCAAGAATACCGGGGCATTCTTGAATTCATGATATAAAGATACATTTTAAAAACATAATAATAAATTTGACAGGAGGATAAAAACAGATGGAGCAGTATAACGTAACCGGAATGACTTGTGCCGCATGTCAGGCGCGTGTAGAGAAAGTGGTCTCTAAAGTTCCTGGTGTTACAAGTGTTTCGGTGAATCTTTTAACGAATTCTATGGGAGTAGAGGGAACAGCTCTTTCAACAGATATTGTTGCTGCAGTAGAAAAGGCCGGTTACCATGCTTCTGTAAAAGGAGCCGAGAAAGAGAGTAGTCAGGGAGCGGAAGCTCTGGCAGATACAGAAACACCAAAGCTATTAAAGAGATTAATTATTTCTCTTATCTTTTTAATGCCACTTATGTACCTTTCCATGGGACATATGATGTGGAACTGGCCATTGCCGGGATTTTTAAATAATAATCATGTAGGCATGGGGCTTGCACAGCTTTTATTTACCGTAATTATTATGGTAATCAATCAGCGTTTCTTTATCAGTGGATTTACAAGCCTTATTCACAGGGCACCAAATATGGATACCCTGGTTGCGATGGGGGCAACGGCAGCATTTAGCTATAGTACGTATGCCTTGTTCGCAATGACGGCAGCACAGACTGCAGGTAATAATAAGCTTGTTATGAGCTATATGCATGAATTCTATTTTGAATCTGCTGCCATGATTCTTACACTGATTACTCTTGGTAAAACATTAGAGGCATATTCAAAAGGAAAGACAACAGATGCATTAAAAAGTCTTATGAATCTTGCTCCGAAGATGGCTACCGTTGTTCGTAATGGTCAGGAACAGATCATTTCCGCAGAACAAGTGAAAAAGGGCGATATTTTTCTTGTAAAACCGGGCGAGAGTATACCGGTAGATGGTATTGTTCTTGAAGGAAACAGTGCAATTGATGAGGCAGCTCTTACTGGAGAGAGTATTCCAGTAGATAAGGCAGAAGGAGACAATGTTTCTGCAGCAACAATTAACCAATCTGGATTTTTAAAATGTGAGGCTACAAGAGTAGGAGAGGATACAACCCTTTCCCAGATTATTAAGATGGTAAGTGATGCAGCAGCAACAAAAGCGCCTATCGCCAAGATTGCTGATAAAGTGTCTGGTATTTTTGTACCGGCAGTTATTACGATTGCGGTTATCACGATTATTGGCTGGCTTCTTGCCGGACAGACAGTTGGATTTGCCCTTGCAAGAGGTATTTCTGTTCTTGTGATCAGTTGTCCCTGTGCGTTAGGTCTTGCGACACCAGTAGCGATTATGGTTGGTAATGGCGTTGGTGCAAAGAATGGTATTTTATTTAAGACGGCGGTATCTTTAGAAGAAGCAGGCAAAGTCGATATTGTTGCCTTAGATAAGACCGGAACGATTACAACTGGCCAACCGAAAGTAACGGATATTCTTCCGGTTGACGGAATCAGTGAACAGGAGCTTTTAGAAACAGCATTTTCACTGGAAAAGAAGAGTGAGCATCCGTTAGCAAAGGCAATTGTAGAATATGGCGATGAGAAAAAATTCACCGTTCCTGTTGTAGAAGATTTTCAGGCTGTTCCTGGTAATGGACTTACTGGAACATTAAATAATAAAACACTTATAGGTGGTAACTTACTTTTTATAGAAAAGAGTTTATCTATCTCTGAAAAAATAAAACATAGTGCAGAGCAATTAGCGTCTGCCGGAAAAACACCACTTTTCTTTGCAAAAGATAATCATCTGCTTGGAATTATCGCCGTAGCTGACGTAATTAAGGAAGATAGCCCACAGGCAATTAAAGAGTTAAAGGCGATGGGGATTCATGTTGTAATGCTCACCGGAGATAATGAGCGTACCGCAAGGGCAATCGGAGAACAGGCAGGTGTAGATAATGTAATCGCAGGCGTTCTTCCAGATGGAAAGGAAAGCGTTATTCGTGCATTAGGCGAAAAAGGAAAAGTTGCTATGGTTGGTGATGGAATTAATGATGCTCCCGCTTTAACTCGCGCTGATGTAGGAATCGCAATCGGAGCAGGTACCGATGTAGCGATGGATGCCGCCGATGTTGTATTGATGAAGAGTAAACTCGCGGATGTTCCGGCTGCAATCCGCTTAAGCCGAGGCGTATTACGAAATATCCACGAAAACTTATTCTGGGCATTTTTCTATAACACAATTGGAATTCCTCTGGCAGCTGGTCTGTTAATCCCAGTATTAGGATGGAAATTAAATCCAATGTTTGGAGCGGCAGCAATGAGTTTATCCAGTTTCTGTGTTGTTACAAACGCATTACGTTTAAACCTGTTAAATATTCGAAGTACAAAAAAAGATAAAAAGAAGCAAAAAGCGATAGATGTTAGTTTAATTAACATAAATAATAATGAAAAGAAAGAGGTAAATGAAATGACAAAGACAATGAATATCAAAGGAATGATGTGCGGACACTGTGAAGCAGCGGTAAAGAAAGCATTAGAAGCACTTCCAGAGGTAGCTTCAGCAGAAGTAAGCCATGAGAAGGGAACGGCTGTAGTTACTTTAGAAAAAGAGATTGCAGATGATGTCTTAAAGAAAACAATTGAAGATAAAGATTACGAAGTTATTGAGATTAAGTAATAATTTGTCAGGCTAAGCAGCTATAAAAAAGCATTCTTAAATTCCTTAGAGGAATAGGATGCTTTTTTTATTTTCAAGAATAGATTGGAAAAGTATTGAATAAAATAAAAATATTTCTATTAGATATGGGCGTCAGTTTTGCCATAGCTGAATCAAATCAGAAGAGTTCTCTAACTATTCGCGAAATCCAACTTTAACGAATAGTTAGAGAGGAATAAGATCTTCTTCCCATTAATCCACACATTTTTACTCTTATAATCTTATGATAATTTTCAATGAATCTAAATACTCCTGTTCAGAAATTTAGAAATATTTTAAAAGAGAAAAGGCCAGAATTTCTGGCCCTTTTCTCTTTTAGAGATCTTCTTATTATTTATTTCACTTTCAGCCCTTTAAAAATCTTTGTATAATTTTTTTTAACCTTCTTAGGAACCTGAATAACAAGTTTTTTATGAGCATTTTTAAATGCTTTTTTACTTGCTGTTTTTGTTGTTAAAAGAACCGACTTTATAGTAACTGTTTTTAGATTCTTACAATTAAAGAATGCATTGCTATTGATTTTTATAATATTTGTTCCTATCGTTACTTTTGTAAGATTTTTATTATTGTTAAAGGCCTTCGCTCCAATGGAAGTTACTTTGTAGGTTATTCCCTGTACATAAATTTGGGCTGGAACGGTTACATTTTTGGTAGTTTTACTTGTTCTAACAAGGATTACCTCTGCTCCTGGTTTTGATACTTTATACTCGTTTCCAGAAATAGTATATGATGTACCTACCTTTGGATAAGCTAGTTTTTCTATGGAAATTATCCTTTTCACTGCACACTTCCTACAGCGGTATGTAAGTTCTCCTGCTGTCTCGTAAGTAGCTCTTTTTGTTACTGTGCCATCATTCCACTGATGTTCTAACTTTGGAAGAACCTTTCCCTCTTCTAAAAGGGTATTACAAGTTCGACAATACGTATCTCCTGTATATCCTTCCGCTTTGCAGGTTGCAAGTTTTTTATTTTTAATTCCTTTGGAATGACCCTTTGCAACAATTTCATCTTTTCTCCTATCATTACAGGTCTGACAAACAGAAATCAAATATCCATTTTCTGTGCATGTAGCATTCTTCTGTTCCGTTATTTTGTAATTATGTGCAGTCTTTTGAATGTCAATTGTTTTGGTAGCACCACAGTTCTCACATGTGTAGGTCTTGCTACCTTCTTCCGTACAGGTTGCTTCTTTTGTAACTGTACCACTATCCCAGTCATGGTCATATTTCTTAGTTACTTTTCCAGATGAAAGCAGTATTCCGCAATCTTTACAATAGATATCTCCAGTATAACCTTCTTCTTGGCAAGTCGGCTTTTTATAATTTCTAGTTTCTTTGTTTTTATGACCGGTTGCCTTTAAAGATTCTGTTTTTTTATAAGGACAGTTTGCATAAATACAACAATATTCTTTTTCTCCAGCGGCTGTACAAGTTGGTTCTACTGTTGTTGTTCCTGAATCTAAATCATGAGTATGCTTCTTTCCACAACTTTCTCGGCTACACGTTGCTGTCCCATCCCCATTGTCTTTCCAATCATGTCCTAATGCTGGATTTTTGGTATCTTGCTGAGTGATCGTTTTTGAACAGCGGCTACATTTACCGTAAAGAATGCCATCACTTTCACAAGTTGGTTTATCTCTTTTTGTTAGGATATACCTATGCCCAAGTTTTTTTACAGCTTCTGTTTTTGTAGCTGTACAAATTCCATTTTCTTCATAGATACAATGATAGGTTCTTTCTCCTTGCGCTGTACAGGTTGGCTCTGTAGTTATTGTTCCAGAATCCCATGCATGAGTATGTGTTGCCTTACATCCGTTACGAGTACATATAGCAGTTTCGTCTCCATTATCTTTCCAGTTATGACCTAAAGCAGCAATACTTCTTGGCTCTGTTGTTGCTGTACAGTTTTCATTTGTACAATGGCGGCTTTCTGTACCTGTTTTTTCACAGGTTGCAGCTATATCTGTAGTCCAGGCTGACGCATAATTATGTCCAGTTGCAGGAACGTTTTCTTTTTTTGTAGTTTTCCTACAGATGCTACAGGTAAAAGTTTTTTCTCCAGGTTCTGTACATGTTGGCTTTTTAGTAACTTTTCCAGTGTCCCAATGATTCTTACAATCATGGACAGATACTAGTGGTGAAGTAGATGAAGTCACACCATAAAGGGTTGCGGTCAGCTTTGTTGTACCCTCTTTTAAACCTGAAAGCGTCTTATTGTCATAGGATGCTACTGAGGAATCGGCTATTGAGACAACAGGGGTATCCAGAACAGGTGCTAATTCTCCTCCCAGTGACCAGAAATTAGTAACAGCTATTTCGGTCTCTTTAATCGCTGATGTTGTGTTCTCTCCTATTCGTAAGGAATAGGCATCCTGGTCAAATGTTACATCGACTTTTTTGATTTTCTTTTTATCTACAGAAACTGAAACTGTTTTTATACTGTCGTTTGCCGGAATTTCCGTTGTATTTATCTCCGGTCTGTATGCAAATACTTCTACCCAGTAATGTGTTCTATTATAATAAACGTGTCCAATTCCGACACAATTATAATCGGAAGAAAGCATATTTCTACGATGTCCCTGTCCAGCATAAGTCTTATCATCTTCTCTCCAACCAAAATTTACTTGGGAAGCTGTCGTTTGACCGGCAGCGATATTTTCACCAGCATAACGGTAGCTAATGTTTTCTTGCTTATAAGTGTCCCAGGCATATCCTCCCATTGGTCGTTCATGATCATAAGATAATGCAATTTCCGCAGCACGCTTCATAGCTACTCGTTCAAGGTCATAATCATATTCAAGTTCTTTTAAATCCGTACAAAAGGTTTTTGTAGTATCATCCTTGTTCCAATACCATGCATGCTCACTGTTTGTTCGTGCCTCATTAATCATATCCAGAATGGTTCGAGCTTCTGTCTGTCCATACTTAACGGAAATACTTACCGGAACGGCTTCAACTTCATCAGCATTGGCTTTTTGTGGAAGGATAATGAGTCCTCCAATAAAAAATAAGAGCAACAAGAGTCGTAGTTTTGTTTTCTTCTTGTTTTTCCTCCTCCGTTATTTTAATGTACTCTCGGAGTCTTTCTTGCACTTGATTTTGTGGCTGATTTTGTGCCAGTCACACCCGAATTTCATCAACGTACGCAACGCGTACGCCTCAAAAATTTGGACACAACTGACAAAAAATCTTCTCACAAAATCAAGTACAAAAAGATTCCGAGAGTACATTTGTATTTTTAATATATCATAGATTTTCCAATAGTGGAATGAAATTTGTCGTGGGATGTCGTTTTTCGTTTTTTCAAATAGATGCTATGAATTGTTTTTTAAAGATTTTACAATCTGATTTAAAAGTTTTTTTCTTTTTGTGGAAAATTGCTCTGCATCAAAATGATATTTTTTATTTTGGCAATCAAGATACTGATAGCTAAACAGGCAGTATCCTTCTATTTTTTTCTGCTTTTTTAGATAGGAAAGTTCTTTTTTCAGCAGGGAGGTTTTTTGAAGTTCTTTTTCATCCGATTGTCCTGGTTCAGTACTACCCATCCGATAAAGCTGGAGTCCACTATAAAGTTTTACTGGTGAGTTCTCCATAAGAATGCACCACGCATCAGTCACTTTATCAAATGGAGCCACTTCGTTTGTAAATCCCCAGTATATCTGTGGCATTAAATAATCGACATATCCATTTTGGGACACCCATGTATCAATATCTACATAATATTCTAAATCACTCCGTAGATTATCTAAATTTCCGGCAGGGCTGATTCCAAAAGTAACATCTGAGTTGATTTCTTTTACAGCTTTATAAATTCCGGATACAAGTCGATTTACGTTATCACGTCTCCAATCTGCTAAAGAGATTTCATTTGAGGATTTATCTGCAGAAGTGAGCGATGTTGAATCCGTGGATGACAAATTTGTTTTCAGCTGTTGTTTATACTCTGGAGCATCAAATGCTGTTGTTACATTTTTCTCAGTAAAGGAAGGATAAAAATAATCATCCATATGAATGCCATCTACATTATAATTTTGCACGATTTCTTTTATGCCCTGTATAATAAGATTTCTTACACTCTCTGAAGAAGGATTATAATAAAGACTGCCTTCATAAGATAAAATATTTCTTTTTGTGTTTTGAACGGAGAACCATTTTCTGGCGGGATTTGTTTTAGAAAGACTGCGAATAGAATTACCGGAGGAGATACGATACGGGTTAATCCAGGCTTCAATAGAAATGCCCTCTTTATGACTCATTTCTGTCATGATTTTCAGAGGATCATATCCAGGATTTTTCCCTTGTGTTCCGGAAATGCAGGCTGCCCACGGAAAATAATCTGATGCATAAAGAGCATCTCCAAAAGGGCGGACCTGTACGATAATCCTGTTACAGCCAATAGTCTTTATCTGTTGTAAAATATGTTTATAAAACTTTCGGAAGCTGCTTTCATTATTATTTTTTACAGACTTACGATAGCTGTTAAATTCTAAATAACTGAGCCAGACAGCACGATAATTCATAGTATCTGCCGACTGCGTGGATGAATTATTTCCTTTTTTGCTGTTTCCTTTATTAGAAGTAACAGAAGATTTATTACTGGAAGCCTTTTCCTGCGTACTGAAGAGGAAATTTATAAATTCCGAACTGCTGCGTCCACTTATTTTTTTCTCTATTAAAGCATATGAGAATAATATGGCAATAGTAAGTACCATAATGATGATAAAATTTTCAATGAGCTTTTTCATGTGCCCTCCTCCCTGTTTGACAAAGTTCTATATAATGTACGGTGATAAATTTATTTGAAACTTCTATGTAAAATTTCTCTGGCTTATATCAGAAAAATATTATAACAAAATCATTTTTAAACGTCTAGTATGCCGTTTCATTGGATTTACGTCAAATAATACAGAAGAATGATTTTTCAAACACGCTCTAGCTTGTCTGATTCTGTATGTTTACATTTATATATCTTATGTTTTGGCAGGCTGGTGCATGCGTGAATTATATGCCAAACTAATATTTTTTCTAAAGCGTGTAAAAAATGCTCTAAAAAACCAATTTGAATGTACAGAACATTCGTGCTAAAATAAATAAAAAATTAGAAGGAATTATTTTATGAAATTACAGAAATTATTAAGCTTAACAAGACAGGCAATCGATGCCTATGGAATGATTAAGGAAAATGATAAAATTGCAGTAGGAATCTCTGGCGGAAAGGACAGTCTTACACTTCTCTATGCACTGTCCCATTTACGAAAGTTCTATCCAGATAAGTTTGATATTGTAGCAGTTACAGTAGATTTAGGATTTGATAATCTTAATTTAGAAGAAATCAGGGAATTTTGCAAAAAACTAGGTGTAGAATATCAGATTATAAAAACACAGATTGCTGAAGTAGTTTTTCAAGTCCGCAAGGAAAGCAATCCCTGTTCTCTTTGCGCGAAAATGCGAAAAGGTGCATTGAACGATGCCATAAAAGAATTAGGCTGTAATAAAGTAGCCTACGCACATCATAAAGATGATTTATTAGAATCTATGATGATGTCCTTTTTATTTGAAGGGCGAATTCACACATTTGCTCCAGTTACCTATCTTGACCGTTCGGGACTTACTGTAATCCGCCCTCTTCTCTTTTTATATGAAGGAGATGTGAAAGGATTTGTAAAAGAATACAATCTTCCAGTAGTAAAAAGTCCCTGCCCGGTCGATGGTTCGACAAAGCGGGAAAATGTAAAGAATCTTATTGGAGAAATCAATCATCAATATCCTGGAGCAAAGGCTCGTATGATTCGTGCAGTAATTGATGATATTGTAAATCCAGATTGTCCTCCCCAAAATTAAAGGGATATTTTAATACAAAATTTGTATATCAGGAAATATTTGAAAAATGCTCTGGAAATTATTTAGAGCGTGTTTAAAAAGAAAGGAGTGATTTTTATGCAGCAGCCAACCTATGATGAGCAGATTACAATGAAAAATGAAATGAAGCTTAGAGAACTTTGTGCCGGACTTCCAGCTTTTTGTAAAGAATTTTTTCGTGGAATTGAACCAACGACTTCTTCTCGGACACGAATTGCTTATGCTTATGATTTGAAAATATTTTTTCATTTTCTTCAGGAAAAATATCCTGATATCGAAGAAAGTGATTTAAAAAACTGGCCTGTAACCGTTCTTGACAAGGTAACGCTGACACAGCTTGAAGAATATTTAGATTATCTACGCCTCTATGAGGATGCAGAAAACAAAGTTCATACTAATGAAGAACGAGGACGTATGCGAAAAACAGCCAGTATACGGACATTTTATAAATTTTTCTACCGAAAACAAGTTATTAAAAATAATACAGCAAGCTTGTTAAATCTTCCGAAGAAACATGAACACGCCATTGTCCGATTAGAAATTGACGAAATTGCGAAGCTATTAGATGCAGTAGAAGAAGGAGATAATCTAACAAAATCCCAGAAAAAATATCATAATAAAACAAAAATCAGAGATTTAGCAATCCTCACTCTCCTGCTCGGGACAGGAATCCGTGTCTCAGAATGTGTTGGAATTGATATATCTAACTTAGACTTTGAAACAAATGGAATGAAAATCCACCGAAAAGGAGGGGCGGATGTTATTCTATACTTTGGAGAAGAAGTCAGAGAGGCACTTCTTGACTATCTTGAAGAACGAGAAAAAATAATCCCAAAAGAAGGCTCCGAAAACGCACTCTTCCTCTCTATGCAAAAGCGTCGCATCAGTGTACGTGCAGTAGAGAACCTCGTAAAAAAATATGCCCGTTCAGTAACCCCTCTAAAAACAATTACACCTCATAAACTGCGAAGCACTTATGGTACACAACTATATCAGGAAACGGGAGATATCTACTTAGTTGCCGATGTTCTCGGTCATAAAGATGTCAATACGACACGGAAACATTATGCGGCGATGGAGGACCAGAGAAGACGAATGGCAGCGGGAAAAGTACAGTTAAGGGAAAAATAATTCTGGTTTATGTCAAGTCAAACGTCCCTTTGAAGCACAATAAGCCATATCTGTGACTTTAGTCGCGGCGTGTTGAATGTGAGCGTTAAGAAGAACATTCAACACTTGCTCCGAGGCCACAGATATGGCTTATTGTGCTTCAAAGGGGCTGTCTTTGGCTGCTGGGATAAAAATTAGAATTTTATTTTTCGAATAACTGTAATTAAATCGAAAGTTTGTCTGTCTGTTCGTTCTACTATAAATCTTAATTATAATATGGAACCATTAAATAACAACCTGCATTTACCTGATTTGACTTCATATTATTACATCTCTTAATTTCATGAATATATTGATAAATATTTATAAATCCAGAATTATTCGTATTATCCATGTTCTCTTTAGCGATAGACCACAGGCTGTCTCCATTCTTAATTTCAACTACTTTATATTGTATATCATTAGCTGATTCTTGTGCTTTTACTACCCTATCTCCAAAATATAAAAAGAAACACACGCTGAGTAGACTTATTATTAAAACTGCTCCTGTAATAAAAAATGGTCGTTTCTCACGCAATTCTCGTTGGCGTTTTTTCTTTTGTAATTCCGAAAAATCGTAAATCTGTGCAGTTGTTTTCATACTTATCTCTTGCATATAATCCCTCCATACATAATGATAACTGGTTATAAATTATTCATGTAATAAGATATATGTCTCGAACTAATATTCCGAACATATATTCCGTATGTATGTTTGCATTATACCGAACATTTTTTCGGTTGTCAATAGAAAAAATGATTTTTCGAAAACATTTTCGAAAACACTTGTTTTATGTTTTATCCCATGATACAATTATGATAAAAATATACGTTTATAAAGGAGGGTATTTTTTGATGAGCTATGGAAAGATAAGTGCAAAGCAGAAAGAGATACTAGAATACATAAAGCAGTCTATATTAAGCCACGGTTATCCCCCGGCTGTTCGCGAAATCTGTGAAGCAGTTCATTTAAAATCTACTTCTTCTGTACATTCTCATTTAGAGACATTAGAGAAGAATGGATATATCAGACGTGACCCATCGAAACCACGAGCAATTGAGATTATAGATGACAACTTTAATCTTACAAGAAGGGAACTAGTAAATGTACCGATTGTCGGAACTGTGACAGCTGGAGAACCAATCCTTGCTATCGAGAATATTCAGGGTTACTTCCCAATTATGCCTGAGTTTGTGAATAATAAGCAGACATTTATGCTTAAAGTAAAGGGAGAAAGTATGATTAATGCTGGTATTTTCGATGGCGATTTCATTTTGGTAGAAGAGACACCAACAGCTTCTGATAATGATATTATCGTAGCGTTATTAGAAGATTCTGTTACTGTAAAGAGATTTTTCAAAGAAGAAGATCACATACGCCTTCAGCCAGAAAATGATACAATGGAACCAATCATCGTCCCACAAGATTCTCCATTTTCTATTGTTGGTAGAGTCATTGGACTGTATCGTGCATTTAAGTAATACATTAAATAGGAATTAGCTGGGGTGAGTAAACAGCCAGAACTCCCAGAGAAAATATACCCTATATCTGTGGCCTCGGAGCAAGGTTTAGATACGAGCGCATAAGCGAGCATTCAAACCGCCGCGACTAAAGTCACAGATATAGGGTATATTTTCTCTGGGAGTTCTGGCTGTTCCAATCCGATAAATTTGGAGTATTCAACATGTCGCGACAAAGTCACAAATATGCCTTATATATCATTTTGTGGGCGTCTGTTTTGCCTGTGGCAAATTATTATTGTAAATCCTCTTTAGTAATCTGTTTTCCATCTCTCCAGATTCTCTCTAAATCATAAAAAGCACGGTCTTCCTTACTAAATACATGAACAATAATATCTTTATAGTCCATAAGAATCCAGTTTGCACTCTGGTATCCCTCAATCTGTTTTGCATCGTAACCAGCTCTGCCAAGAGCTTCTTCTGTGCTGTCAGCCATAGCCTGTACCTGATTGCGGTTAGAACCATCTGCAATGATAAAGTAATCTGCAAGAACGGATACTTCACTAATATCAATAATTGTAATGTCTTCTGCTTTTTTATCTTCTAATGCCTCTACAGCAAGAAGTGCCATTTTCTTTGATTCGTTCATAAATAAATCCTTTCATGTACTATAATCCGTTTATTATAATCTATTATAATTGTCTTATCAAACGGGAATATTGATTCTTCAAACACTGTCTAAGGTACGAAATTTTTATATTATTGTGTCTGATAGTTGACAATTACTTGTTTTCTTTATAATAATCAAATGTTTTCTGTGTCATAGGGTCTGTCACACTTTTCTTTTTTGCGAGATAGGCAATCGTATCCTCCAAAATAAGACGCAGACAGGCATCTAAGTCTTTAAAGGCAAGTGCTCTTACTTCTGGAAGATCTTCTGCCTGATTACGATTGGCTTCCATGTAGTCTGCAATAAATACGATTTTATCAAGTAAGGACATCTCCGGGCAGCCTGTTGTGTGCCAGATAATAGCAGAAAGAATTTCCGGGTCAGTTACGCCGTATAATTCATTCGCAAAACAGGCGCCAAGTTTGGCATGAAGAAGTTCAGGATTCTTTCTTTCATAAGCAGAAACAGGAATTCCATATCGCTCACATTCAGAAAGTTTTTCTTCAGAAGAAAGATATTTAGCACAGTCATGGAGCAGCCCTGCTAAGCGGGCTTTTTCGATATCTGCACCATATCGCATGGCAAGGCAGGTGCTCGTATATTCTACTCCCATTGTATGTTCATATCTTTTAGAAGATAGTTTCTTCTTTAAATCTTCTTTTATTTTCTGTATTGACATCATATCTACTCATTCTCCTTTTGTACTTCTTCTGGTGGATCAGGCTGATAAAGATTATGTCCATAAATATAATCAACTACTTTTGAAGGAAGAAGATAACGAATACTTTCTCCATCTCTGACACGGCGGCGGATATCATTAGATGAAATCTCGAGTACCGGTGAATTTAAACGATATATCGTTGCATCGTATTTATTTTCAATATATTCAATCTGGCTGCTTAAAGAAGTTCCCGTACCAGCTCTTCCGGCAACGACGATGGTTGCCATTTCTAAAATCTTTTCTGGATCTTTCCAGGATTCGATATGATACAGAGAATCTGCACCCATAATAAAATAATATTCATAACCGGGATGTTTTACTGTCAGATGAGAAAGGGTTTCTACAGTATATGTTGTTCCCTCTCTGTTAAGTTCTTCTTTAGAAAGCTGAAAATGCACATTATCTTCTATCGCAAGTTCTACCATTGCCACCCTGTCTTCTTCTGTGACAGAATTAGAAATCTTCTTATAATAAGGATTCTTTGTTGGCATGATCAGAATCTCATCAAGGTTAAACTGATGAAAAGCTGTCTCTGCCAACAATAAATGTCCAAAATGAATGGGATTAAAAGTTCCTCCCATAATACCTATTTTTTTATGCTCTGCCATGACTTTTACCTATTATATTATTTATGGTAATACGATTTTGCTGTTTTCCTTTGCTGGTTTATATAAAACGATTTTTTTCCCGATAACCTGAACGACCTGAGAACGAGTTCTTTCTGCAAGAACTTCTGCAATTTCTCTTGGGTCATCAAAACAGTTTTTTAATACGGATACTTTGATTAATTCTCTTTTATCAATCGCCTCACGGATTCCCTCGATTACTTCTGGAGTAAGAGATGCCTTTCCAATCTGGAAAATAGGGTCCATTGTCATTGCAAGACTTTTTAAATAAGCTCTCTGTTTGCTTGTCATAATAATTCCTTTCTGAATAGCTTTTATCTATCTATAATAATCAAATGCGAGGTTATATAACTTTACAGTATCTCCCTCTTCGATTCCAAGTTCCTCTAAACGTTTTAAAACACCATTCTCTTTCATGAATTTCTGGAAGAATTCAAATCCTTTTTCAGATTCTAAGTTTGTGTATCCAAGCATACGCTCTACTTTAGGTCCTTCTACGCTATATACACCTGGCTCTTCCATCTTGACAACGATAGATTCTTCCTCATCCTCTTCCTGAAGTTCAAAGAAGAATTCCTGATCAAACTCAATTGGTTCTTCTGGTAATTCTTTTAACAGGTCGTTGACATACCATAAAAGTTCTTTAACACCCTGTCCGCTTACTGCGGAAATAGGGAAAATCTTTATGTCTTTATCAGCAAATGCCTCTTCTAACATTTCGATAATCACTTCTCTGTCCTCTTCTGGCATGGCATCCATCTTATTGGCTGCGATTACCTGTGGACGCTTTGCCAGTTCTGGATTATATGCTTCCAATTCTTTATTGATAGCTTTAATGTCCTCAATTGGATCTCTGCCTTCAACAGAAGCTGCATCCACAAGATGAATCATTACCTTTGTACGCTCAATGTGACGTAAAAACTGGTAACCAAGTCCAACACCCTCAGAAGCTCCTTCAATAATACCAGGAATATCTGCGATAACGAAACCGTTGCCTTCTGCTAAGTCAACAACACCGAGATTTGGATTGAGTGTGGTGAAGTGATAATTCGCAATCTTTGGTCTTGCGTTTGTTACACGGGAAAGCAGTGTAGACTTTCCGACATTAGGGAATCCAATCAATCCAACATCAGCAATTACTTTAAGCTCTAAATCCACCCAGAGTTCCCTGGCTCTCTGACCTGGCTGTGCGTACTTTGGAGCCTGCATGGTAGCTGTAGCATAGTGCTGATTACCCTTTCCGCCACGACCTCCTTTTAAGAGGACAACGGGTTCTGTACGGTTTGCCATATCAAGGATGACCTTTCCAGTCTCTGCATCTTTTACAACTGTTCCTGCAGGTACTTTTAAAATCATATCTTCTCCGCTTGCTCCAGTACATCTCTTCTTAGAGCCTTCTTTTCCGTCACCAGCACAATATTTTCTTTTATGTCGATAGTCAACTAATGTATTTAATCCGGGATCAACTACAAATATTAAGTCTCCGCCTTTTCCACCGTCTCCGCCATCTGGGCCTCCGTCCGGTACATAAAGTTCTCTTCGGAAACTGACGTGTCCATCTCCGCCCTTACCAGAACGGATAAAGATGCGTGCGCGATCTGCAAACATTACATACACATCCTTTCTATAAATAAAATAATCTATATAAATTTATGTCTTTCTATTTTTGAAGTAACTGCCAGAACCAGCCAAAGTTTATATGGTTCTGCTAACTGAATTTTAATGTGAAATATTTGTAATTATTCAACTGAATAGTTACAGATAATTTAAGAGTATAGAAGAAAAGCGGCTTCAAATCAAAACGTTTTGAAGCCGCTGATAAACAAGATTTAACTATGCCACTGGATGTACAGAGCACTGTTTTTTATCTCTGCCTTTTCTTTCGAAACGTACTACACCATCTACTAATGCAAATAATGTATCATCTCCACCGCGTCCTACATTAACGCCTGGATGAATCTTTGTACCACGCTGTCTGTAAAGAATGTTACCAGCTTTTACAAATTGTCCGTCTGCTCTTTTCGCACCAAGTCTCTTGGACTCAGAATCACGTCCGTTCTTTGTGGAACCAACACCTTTCTTATGTGCGAAGAATTGAAGGTTCATTTTCATCATAGTCGTTACACCTCCCTTGTTATAACTTTTAACCAGATATCATACTGTTCTTCAATGGAATGTACTCCAAGATCAAAGGAGTCCATCAATAACAATGCTTTGTCACTGAGAGGATTCTTAAAAGTAACCTGAACAAGTCCAAGTTCTTCCTGTTCTGTCACTTCAAACTCATCATCCGTAAAAGTATCTAAACTATTCACCAGATTAATCGTAAGAACAGAAACGGAACAGCAGACTAAATCTGCTCCCTCTTCCACACTATCAGCATGACCAATTACCTGAAATCCTTTATATTGATTATCAGGTTTTTTGTAGATAGTAATCTGAATCATATCTCTACCAGTTTTTGTTTAACAAACTGTCTCGTCTGTTCTGCTCACTTAACCTTAATTAAGCATTAATTTTTTCAATCTTAACTTTAGTATAAGGCTGTCTGTGACCCTGTTTTTTGTGGTAGCCTGTTTTTCTCTTGTACTTGTAAACGATAACTTTTTTGTCTTTACCGTCTTCAACTACAGAAGCTTCTACTGTTGCACCTGCAACAACAGGATCTCCCACTTTAGTCTCTTCTCCGCCTACTACTAAAACCTGGTCAAATGTATAAGCAGATCCAGCTTCAACGCCAAGCTTCTCAACTTTGATTACGTCGCCTTCGCTTACTTTATACTGTTTACCACCTGTTGCAATAATAGCGTACATATGGCACCTCCTAATAATTACTCGCCAGTTTTGGTGTTCTGTTATGAAACTTATACCGAACTGTGCGGCATACGGCTATTATGATAACAGTCATTTCTTTAATTGTCAAGCATTTTTTTAAATATTTTTAATTTTTCTTTTTTCAAGCATAAATCTTTTGGCATTTAATTCAAGTTTGTAATCCCTTAAAAGAACAACAGCATGGAGGAAGTTAAAAGGTAATCTGTATACTCAAATTTCAAACGCATCAGCTTCTATTATTTTTCATGCAGGATCGAATCTGCTCGTGAAGAGGCTTTCTTACCTTACTTCTGGTCATTTCTACAAGATTAAGTGCGGTCATGTCAATGACATTACAGTGTACACGGTCCTTTTTACATTCGCTGTCTAATAAAGAGAGCAGTTTTTCTTTTTGCGCCGTATCTTTCATATTAATGAAGTCAATCATAATAATACCAGAGATATTTCTTAATCGGAGTTGTCTGGCGATTTCTTTTGCAGCCTCTCTGTTTATCTGGTAAAAAAGTGTATCTTCCTGTTTCTTTTTCTTTAGAACACTTCCTGTATTTACATCAATAACAGTCATGGCTTCTGTATGTTCTATAACCAGGCTTGCTCCGGATTTTAACCAGATATACTTTCCGTAAGCTTCTTCATAATAATGGGCAAAACGATATAAATTATATAAAGAATAGGTATCTTCATAAAAACTGATTTTTGTTGTATCAGACTCGCTTGTCTGTTTATAATATTCCTTCAGTTCTGTAAAAACTTCTGCATGATCTGTAAGAATTTCATCCAGTGCTTTTGCCGGAAGTTCTTTTCCCAATGTAATGTAATGAGGTGGTTCTCTGTATAAAAGAGTCTTTCCAGCAGCAATCTTTGCCTTTCTCATCAGTTCTTCATAACGTAACTGCAGCAATTCTAATTCCTTTGTAAGAGTCTCTTCTGAAACGCCTGCTGCATTTGTCCGAACGATAATACCATACTCATCTCTTGTATATTTTTTTAGAAGAGTTTCTAACCGTTCCCGTTCAACTGTATTTCGTATTTTTTTTGAAATGCCAGTTCGTTTATCTGTGAGAGTGAATACAAAATATTTACCATCCAGACTGATATTACCCGTTCCTACTGGAAGCTTTGTCTTTACAGCATCTTTTGTGATCTGCACCAAAATAATATCTCCGCCGTAAAGCTTATCCTCATGACCCGGTGATAATTTTACCGGCTGTTCTGCTGATAAGGAATAGTAACATTTCTGGTTATCTCCTATTTCTAAAAATGCACCGTGAATCCCTTCGGCAACACGTTCAACACGGGCAGCATAAATGTTGCCAAGAATGCTCTGCTGTTCTTTAGGCTCACAGTAAAGTTCTGTGGGAACTCCATCCTGAAAATATCCATAACAAATGACTCCCTCTTTTTCTGTGATCACTAATTTATTTTTCTTTATTTCCATGTATCTGACCTCAATTTATTATACTTGTAATGCATTATAGTTGTCTCATAGGCAGCTTTTTTATATAGAAAAATATATAAAAGCTGAACGATTGCTTCGTATTATTGCTGTTATACTAACAAAAAGACCGATGAATAACATTCACCGATCTCTTTGTTAGTATAAGGATTAGATTATTTTTAAATATATACTTTAATCTTCTGATATTTTACACCATGTGCTGTAGCTTTTCTGTGACTTGCATAATAAACATCAATTCGTTTACCTTTGATGGCACTTCCAGTATCTTCGGCAGTATAAATAATATTACCAATCTTAACCTTTGTTCCAAGATGGATAAGATGCTTGTCCACAGCAATAGTACGTTTTTCTTTTGGTCTTGTTCCACTGGCGGTCGCACATCCTGCCCACTTTCCGGCACAGCTTCTGCAATTACAGTAACCTGTTGTTCTTACACGCATCGTTATGTAATTCTTTACCGTTACAACGCTCTGTGCATATACATTCGTTCCGGCAATCTTCGCTGTGATTACTGCAGTTCCCTTGCCTCTTGCAATGACCTGTCCATTACGGTTTACTGTTGCTACTCTTCTTTTGCTGGACTTCCATACAACCTTTTTAGAACGGCTGTTAGAAATTCTGGCTTTTAACTTCACTTTCTGGCCTCGCTCTACAACGGATCCAGCTTTATTTAATCTTATAGAAGCTTGTGATTGAACACTCGCCTGTGTATTATTCGATTTTGTCTGCTGTGCAGAAACTTTCTGCGGGAAAAGGCAGAGAAAGCTTAACATAAAGATGAACGTTGCAATGATGTTATACTGTTTACACTTCATAATAGACCTCCTTTTCGTCTTTCCAATTTCTATTACGAAATGTATTATAACATACTTGTTGCATTTTGTTAACCCTATTTTAACAAAAATATTAATTTATTTAATATTTTTGTAACATTTTGAAATAAAGCTTTATTAGCATTGCTATAAAAAATAAAATTTATACATATATTTATTGCAAAATACAGCATAGTTTTGTGCGTAAACAAATACACATATATTACTGCATGAAGATTGCAGAAATTATTTTTCAAACACGCTCTAGTTTTTCTGTTCTTCGTCTGGATGTTTTTCTTCAGTAATTTCCCAGCCGACAGAACCTAATGGCTGAAGTTCTCCATCTTTTTTCAGATAGGTTTCCAGACGGTGATACTGGAATCCCATCGGGTCATAATCATAGCCAAGATATTTACAAAAAGCTTCCATTACAAGCTGTGGCTTTAAGTTCTCTGCACTGCCGGTAACAAGTTTCATAAAAATGCCTTCCTGTTTTAATGGAAGTCCCGGCAGAAGCGGTTCTGACTCATATTCACGAATATCAAGAATCATCGGAGCGATATCTACTTCTTTTTCAGAACGTTTTGTTTTCTTTATAATAGAAATTTTTTCCTGCATAGAAAAAGGCTGTGTGCGTTTTAAAAATGCATCTTTGTAATAATATCCCTCACGGAATGTCACAAGATAATCTGCCGCAGCCGTTACTGCCATACAGTTTTTCTCTTTCTCATCAATTTCCTTAAATTCAAGGACAGAAATCCCCTCATTCATTACCGCATTGATACGGGAAAGCATCTCCTCGCTACTGTAAGTCCAGTCAAAAGAAATATCCGCATATTCGCCTTCACTGGTCATGCCAAGTCCTAATGGGGCGGCAAAACTCATGATTTGATGAGGGCTCATACCTTTAGAAAAAGATACTGGCAGTTCTGCACGCATTAATGCTTTTTGAAAATATCTCTGTACATCGAGATGTCCTATAAATTTAAGAACACCTGTTTTCGTCCATTTTACTCTTACTTTCATAGCAGACACCTCCTCCAAATTTTGCAGCTCCGCAGCCGGAACACTTCTGACGGCAGTTTGGTGTTACCTTTTCTGCCATTGCGTTATTCCATTCACGTTTTAAAAATTCTTTTGTTACACCAATGTCAATGAAATCCCACGGGAAGATTTCGTCAAGTTCTCTTTTTCTTGTTGTGTAGAAATGATAGTCAAGACCATTCTCTTCCATTGTTTCCATCCAGGCTTCATAGTTGAAAAATTCTGTCCAGGCATCATAAATACAGCCTTTTTTATAAACATCGTAAATAACCTTGCCGATACGGCGGTCACCACGGGCAAGGATACCCTCTAATACGGTCGTTTTGGCATCATGCCATTTGAAAGAAAGACTGCGGTGATTATGCTGAATCTTAAATTCATCATTTACGATATGTGCCTTTGTTTTGTATTCGTCCTCCTCACACATAGAAGCCCACTGGAATGGGGTAAATGGCTTTGGAACGAAGAAAGAAGCACTTGCACCTACGGAAATACGTCCATGACGGTACTCGGCATCCATGCTGTAATAATTCATCGCGATTTTCTCTGCAAGATGAGCAATACCCTTAATATCTTCTTCCGTTTCTGTAGGAAGTCCCATCATAAAGTAAAGCTTTACCTTGCTCCAGCCACCTTTAAACGCCTCCATCGCACCGTGAAGAATTACTTCTTCGGTAAGTCCCTTATTAATTACATCACGCATTCTCTGCGTCCCAGCTTCTGGTGCAAAAGTAAGGCTGCTCTTTCGCACATCTTGTACTTTACTCATAACATCTAATGAAAAAGCATCAATTCGAAGAGAAGGTAATGCAATATTAATATTCTTAGAACGGTAGTTATCAATCAGATAATTGCAAAGTTCCGGTAAATGGCTGTAATCACTGGAACTTAAAGAGCTCAAAGAAATCTCGTCATTTCCAGTTCCTTTAATTCCCTTAGCAGCAAGTTCTTCTAACATTGGAAGAGCGCGCTCTCTTAATGGACGATAAATCATTCCCGCCTGACAGAAACGACAGCCTCTTGTACATCCACGCTGGATTTCAAGAACACAGCGGTCCTGTGTTACCTTAATGTATGGAACAATCTGTTTCTCAGGATAAAATGTGTTCGTAAGATCCATCTGCACCTGTTTTAAAATCGTTCTTGGAACATCTTCATAAAGCGGCTCAAAAGAAGCAATTGTTCCATCTTCGTTATAAGTTGTCTCATAAAGAGATGGCACATAAATTCCCGGAATATGGGAAGCCTTTCTTAAAAATTCTTTACGGTTGCCGCCGTTCTTCTTATGTTCTTTATATAAATCCATAAGGTCATAATATACGGTTTCACTCTCTCCGATATAAAATATATCAAAGAAATCCGCCAAAGGCTCTGGGTTGTAAGTACAAGGGCCACCGCCAATAACAAATGGAGCATCTTCTCTTCTATCTTTCGCGTAAATGCCAATCTGACTTAAATCAAGTATCTGCAAAATGTTAGTGTAGCACATCTCATACTGAATCGTAACCGCCAGAAAATCAAACATAAATACAGGGTCTTGACTTTCTAAGGCAAAAAGAGGTATATTTTCCTCACGCATGACTTTATCGAGGTCAACCCACGGTGAAAATACACGCTCACAGTATACATCATCCCTGCGGTTCATTTGATCGTAAATAATCTTCATCCCAAGATGGGACATCCCGATTTCGTACACATCCGGGAAGCACATCGCAAACCTTATTTTCCCTTCCGGGTCCTTCCTTACCATGTTTACTTCATTCCCAATATAACGTACTGGCTTCTCTATTTTTAGCAATATTTCATCACTTAATGCTAAATTATTCATACATTTTCCTTTCGTTATTGTTCATTTTTCACAAAACATATATTTGCTTAAATTTTAATATTTAAGTGATTTTTAATGTGAATTTAAACAAATTTATGCGTCAGTTTTTCTATAATATCAAAAAAATTCACTTTTTGCAAATTCCAGACTCCTTAAAAGTATCTGGATTAAAAAAATCAACTGGATAAATTGCAATAAATTGGATTTTTTTCTTTTATTATACGGGCAAATTCACTTTGTTGTTGTTTATAATATACGAACAACGATACTGTCAAACTTATACTTCTTTATGCACGCTTGTAAAGAATCGGGACATCATATCCAAACGTTCTTTTTCCATTTACTTCCATGCTCTCAGCTACTTCCAAACCTGTCTCTGAAAAACGTTCCCACAATTTAAACTTCATAACCGGTGTAAACTGGCTTGTACTTCCACCTTCCCAAACACCATCATTTTCAAGATATAATGCCGGTGTAAACTTTTCCGACTTTTTCAATTCACTATATTCTACCGGCAGCATGGAATCATACGTAAATGTATTTTTATCTGCTCCCGCTGGTATTTCATAAGAAGAAAGTAAAATCCCTTCCTTTTCCTCTGTAAATAAAAAAATATGGGAGGATGCGTGTTTTTTTCCATTCGTTTCATAATAGCTTTCTTCTACAAGAAACTTTCCCTGAAAATCCACTGGAAGATTTTTAATCTTGTCATTGCAGACTGTATTAACATGCTCGGCATATGGATATACCCTGCCCGATTTTTGCATCTCTTCAAACTGCTCTTTATTATTAAAATGTCCTATTATAAGCTTTATAAACATCTCAAGATTTGATTTCTTTTCTTTGCTATTTAACATAATCCTGCCTCCATTTATTTATATATACTCCCAGAATCTTTCTGTGCTTATTTTGGCGGTCAATTTCCAATATGATTCTATTTTATTTTCAAACACGCTCTGGCATTGTTACAATATATCACAGCCATCTGCTTTTGTCACATCAAAATTCTGACATCAAATAAATTAAGTTAAATTATGAAGTAGAAAATTTATCCTATTTTTCAACTTCTGTGATATAATGCTTTATTATGAAAATTCAATGGATAAAACGAGGTGAAGCAAGTGAAGAAAAAAACACTTGTGCCTCTTATCGTTTTTTTACTGGGCATATGCCTTGTTAGTTTCATTGTATACAAAACAGACACCCATGAACGAGAGCAGAGGCACATAACAGCACAATTAAATGCAGCCACCTATGGTGAACGCATAAAGAATGAAATTACAGATGGAATTGAAATTACGAATGCGTTGGAACAGATTCTAATCAGCGAAAATGGAGAGATTCATCAGTTTGATACGATTGCTGGAAATCTTATGTCTGATTCTATCGAAAGCGTGCAGCTTGCTCCAGATGGTATTGTGACAGATATTTATCCGACTGCTGGAAATGAAGCTGGTAAGATTGATCTTATCCACGATAAAGACCGTGGAAAGATTTCCTGCTACGCAAGAGACAACCATACAATCATTACGCAGGGTCCCTTCGAATTGAAACAGGCCGGCTATGGAATTGCAATTCGCAATCCTGTCTACCTGAAAGATAAAAATGAACAAGAATATTTCTGGGGATTTACTATCGTTATCCTGCGGGTTCCGGACATTTTTTCAGACTCGATCCATGCACTTTCCGATTTTGGATATGAATATAGAATTTTAAAAACAGAAACTCCCTGGAGTGATACTTATAAAGTGGTTTATCAGTCAGATGGTCAAATAGATCATCCTGTTTCTTATGCTTTTACAATCGGAGACGAGAACTGGAAATTTGAGGTAACACCTAAAAGTGGATGGCGAAATAACATATTAATCGTAGTAACCAGCGGGATATTCCTTGCTATAATCCTGTTTTTGTCAATTCTTACCAGGGTATGGTTAGTGGCAAAAGAAAATAAGAATAAATTTCAAATACTTGCACATACAGATTCTCTTACAGGTATTTATAACCGCTATGGATTTGATGGGTTAGCCGAAAAGATGATTTCTAAAAATCCTCAAACATATTTTGTGGCTGCACTCCTTGATATCGATGATTTCAAGTTTATCAATGATATCTATGGACATAGTTATGGAGACAGAGCATTAAAGAGTCTTGCAGACAGCATGAAAGCTTTTTTTCCGTCCGATGCATTACTGGGAAGAAATGGTGGTGATGAATTCGGTATTCTTTTGCCAAATTGTACCTTTAAAGAAGTGACTGAACAGATGCAGCAATTCACTAAACTTCCAAAGACATTTTCATATATGGGAAAAAGTCAGCAAATCTATATTTCTCTTGGATATGCAGAATATCCAACATTTGCATCCAGCTATTCACAGCTCATGCGCTGTGCAGATGCAGCACTTTATGAAATAAAACTTCATGGAAAAAATGGATGTATGGCCTACAGGGAAGGGCTTCAGTCAGGTGTCCGTAAACAGCTGGGATTCGCATTTAAGGATATTTCGGAACATCTTCCAGGTGCATTTATCATATACAAAGCTGACCGAAAAAATGATGAGCTATTTTATGCAAACAATGAATTCCTTCATATGTCTGGATACAAAGATATAGATGAACTATTCAGACTTACTAAGAAAAGTTTCCGAAACCTGATTCGAGAAGATGAACAACAACAGATTGAATCAAGTATCTGGGAACAGATTGACAGTGGCAATGAAAATGATTATATTCACTTTCATCTTCGAAAGGCTGACGGAACTTACCTTTCTGTGCTTGATCATGGAAGGATTGTAGATAGCCAGCAACATGGACGAGTATTTTATGTGTTGTTCATGGACTGGGAAGATATGTATATACGTTACAATAAAATATTAAAAGAAAAAATGAAAGACAAAAACGCATATATTAAGTAATAAACCTTTTGGGGTTGCCTAAACATAGGAAGTAATAAAAGAAGAGATTTCATGCGAGTGCATGAAATCTCTTCTATAGGGAAAGTGACTCTAGATGCCTTTTCCTTTTATGTTATTATAGGGGAAATGGAAAAGGCGATTTCTAGAAGGCTACTTAACTCTTATTACTTTTTTCACTTCCGGACCATTACCATATCCTTTACCTAATGCTGTACTGATTCTAATTGTCAGCTTTTTCCCTTTCTGTGCTCCGTTAGGGACCCATACGGTATAACTCTTTTTACTTCCCTTTACCCAATTAGTAGCAACCCACATACCGCCGATTTTCGGTACTTTTTTCTTTAAGGTTACCTTTACTTTATACTTCGTATAGGTATACGGTGGTACCCATTCATAACGTGAAATGTGTCCGCCAACCCAGTGTTTGCGCCACCAGCCCTTAACGGTTACCTTTTTCCTCTGTACGATTTTTATAGACTTTACCGCTGGTTTTACTTTAGAGCCGGTCTTCATTGTTACGATATTGGATGGCGTTCCTGTCATACCGTTTGCATAAGCCTGTACACGGAACTTATAATTCGTCAGAGGTTTTAATCCTTTGATTGTCACTGGATTACTGTTGCCACAGGAGAAGTATCCTATCGTTTTTGCTGTCGTCCATTTTCCTTTCTTTAAAACCTGAATCCTTACAGAAGTCTGCAGCTTATTTGGATAATCAATCCAGAACTTTGCAGAATTATAACCGGTAGCTACCCGAGGCTTTTTCAATTTCTCTGCCGGACTGATTACATAAGTGGTAAATGTCTTTCCGTTAGTAGTCTTAAAAGTGATCCATTTATGTTTGCCCGGTGCAGTAGCAGAAGATGGAATTCCGTCATAATCAACTTTATTCGAATTATACCAGTCCCACGTCTTTCCGGTAAGATGGTCATATACCGAAACAATCTTATCATCGGAATTTGCCGGTACAGTCTGTGCGATCACCTTTTTCTTACCTATATCGGAAAGCTGGATTGCACTCTGTGAACAGGTAACTTTGTTAGCAGAAATCCAGTTGTGACCGTTTAGGTTAAACATAAATGTTGCCGGATGATAAATCTGTCTGTTATTGATTATCTGTACATAATATGTGCCGCTTGTTAAAGTTTTTGAACCCCTATTCCATATGTTCTCTCCTTTATACTGTGTAGCGGCTTCGCTGTACATCAGTTCGTCACGAGAATTATATATTTTGATAAATGTTTGATTCTGATGAAAAAGGTTGCATCTTTCTTTTTCAGCCAGCTCAAATGTCGGATTAATTACAGCTCTTTCGCTAACATTAAACTTATACCAACGTTCATCTCTTCCAGGAACAGTAACACCTTCATAAAGACTGTTCTGCATACCGGATAATGGAATTTCCACTGCGGTATTTTTATTAAGACCAATCGCCTGCTCTTTCTTTTTTACTTCTTTACTAAGATAGGCTGCTTTAATGTAAAATGTAACAGAAGTAGAACTTGAAGCTGAAGAAGAAAAAATAACTTCACAAGCCTTCTCTATACGCTGATATGGATATAAATAAAGCACATTTGCATCTTTCGCTACTGGATTTTGGCGGCTTACACACTCATGATTTCCTACATATATACTTAGTTTATAATTATGATCCGTTTGTTCAATATTATGCTCAAAAGTTACTTTTATCGGTTTATCAGAGTTATTGGTTATATTAATATATGGATTACTATTTTCTCCTTTCGTAAATGGAACCATTTCTATCGTTCCTGGGGTAAAATTTTTAGGAATACCGACTTCATCGGCATTCACCCCGGCATCTGCCATAAACCAGAACCCGAACACCAAAGCACATAACAATAATCCCTTCATGAAATAGTTACATATTTGTTTCATTTTCTCTTTTTTCATAGTGATCCCTCCTCTTAATTTTTCGATGAAGTTGCGAGAGTATCCGTTTTAAAACTATAAAGTTTTCTTAAGAGAATTATAACAAATATGCTCATTTTTTACCCTGTCCTTAAGTACAGGTTTTCTTATTTTATAATTACGAGAGTGGAATTAGCTACGTAGTAATTCGTAACATCAAGTCAGGGGCAAAATACCATTTACCAAGAGGATGGATTTTTTTCCGGGCTGCTTGGGATGATGAAGTTTTTATTGGTGACTGCGATTGCGAGCCTTGTTTTATTGGCATAGCCGGTTTTTGATAAAATGTTAGAAATATGGAACTTTACCGTTCGTTGTGATATATGCATTCGTTCAGCAATCTCACTATATTCAAGACCTTCGCATACAAGCCGGAGAACTTCGATTTCTTTAGCAGTAAGTTCTGAACTGTCAGCAAGACCCAGCTTTACGCTAGGTGTTTTGTCTGGGAAGATATGTTCACCTGCCATCGTTTTCTCTATAACATCAATTAGTTTTTCCGGACTGATATCTTTATACCAGAAGCTGTCGGCTTTTGCTTCCCTCGCTCTTTTTAAATATCCGACTTCTACCATCGAAGTTACAATAATTATTTTTATGTCCGGGAATTCTGCTTTAATTTCTGCTGCTGCTTCAATACCGTCTTTATTACCGGCAGTACACACATCCATTAAAATCAGGTCAATTTTCTCCCGCCTGCATACGGCAAGTGCGACATCTGCTCCGTTTACACTGGCACAAAGCTTATATTTGCCACTATCAAGGAGAATTCTTTCCATGTTTTCACGAGGCATCCTCTGATCCTCTACAATCAATACCTTCTTCATGATCTAGCTCCTTTTTTTGAAATGTTATTGTTAATGCAAAATATGGCATGGACTGTATATGCATTTCCCCACTATAATCAAATATATGACGTGAAAGATTATATAAGCCGCCTTTTGGAACAACTTCTTTTTCCGGAACTTCCCCATTATTTGTAATACAAATATGATAACAATCCTTATCTTCTTGCATCGTTATAAAAAGCTCTGTCGCACCGGCATGACATACTCCGTTTGTCAGACATTCCCTCATGGCAAGAATATATATGTGAGCATACTCTTCTTCCTTTGGTAAGGAACCGGTGCAACGAACCTTTACACCGATTGTTCGGGCATCCTGTAGAAATCTTTCAAATTCTCCCTCTTCTAAAGGATATTGATTATCATTCCAGATCGCATTTACTGCCTGACGGAGTAATCGCACCGCATTGCTGTAATCTGCATTTTCCTGTGCTAAACTTTGTCGGATAGCGGTTAATCCCGCTCCCATCTGATCATGCAATTTAGTCTTGGCAGCAAGGACTTCCCTTTCTCTTGTCAAAATCAATACATTATCAGAAAGATATCGTAGCTCTCTGGATATTTCTTTTAACTTTTCTGTTTGCCTCGTAAGATTTATTTTTTCATGATATTGCTTTGTGACATCTGAAAAAACGGCTTCTATATAGACATTTCCCTCTTTGTCTTTCACTTCACTTTCCTGATAATTCCATGCTCGTCCGTCAGGAAAAAGATAAATCTCCTTTTTATCTGTAAGGCGGATGACTTCGTTTTGTATATTGCTGTGAAGGGCCTCTCGTAATTCACTAAGTTTTTGCAGGTCTTTATGAGCAAGTGTTCTAAAAAGCCGGTACATCTGTGAATTACAGAGCTTTATTGTACCATTCAAAGTAAAATAGCAGATTCCTACCGGAAGAAGGTTCAACGCTTCTTTAATGGAATTTTGACTAACCTTCTCTTTCGTTTTCTTTTTTAGGTGGATACTCTCTCTAACAAGTAAAAAATCAATAATACCGACAATGCACCAAAGTATCACGATTGGGACAGGCAGCAATTTATAATATTTTTCACCATTATTTATCTGATGGAAAGAATATGCCAGATGATTCAAAAGCAGAAATAAAAAGAAGAATAGAAAGCTGTTCCAATTTCGATAGCATTTCCACATATATGGTCGAAGTTCATAAAGAAGAAAGAGTAAAAGAAGAGAAAATATCAGACTGAGAAATACTACGGCCATAAACATCGTCTGTAGTAGCTTATATGACAGATAGAATGTCTGCATTACGCTTCACCTGCTTTCTTCACAGTAAATGTAAATCTCCATACTCCGTCCTCGTAACTGCTCGTATCGGTGATTTCAAAAAATGAGGTTAAGTTTGCGTTGCTTTCTACTTCCATACAAAAAATCAGACTTTCTTTATGTACACGAAACTTTACCCATACAGATAAAAGGGAATCAAGACAAGCTTCGATTACGGTTTCAAAAAAGTTATAAATACGGACGGCATCCCGCACATAGATAAATGCTCCTGACGGAGCGGCAAATGCACACATAACTCCCATTAGCCTAAGGCTGCTAAAAGACTCCTCCAGACAGGCTTCCAGTTCTGCGATATCAGACACCTCAGCTCTTTCTTCGATAAAAATTAAGTTACCACATCGCTTTATGTAAGTTCCAATTACACTGATTTTAGCAAGCAGCCTGCGTTTCGCTGTCAAATTTGTTTCCGCCTCATATTGATATAACAAGTTATTTAATAGTTCAATCTGCCCGGCAGTTTGCATCTGAAGCTTATCGTATAAGCGGTTCTTTTCCCGGAGCATATTAATCTTTGCTTTTGTCTGATAATTCTCCTGCTCAATGCAGTTACTCTCTTCTATCGTTTTCCGGTTTTCTTCCATCTTTTCCAACAGCATCAGGATGTCTTTAATGTCCTCCTGCCATAAAACATATCCTCCCTGAATCGGCCTGCCTTTAATTACGGTCTTTTTATCAACAACGACTTCTTTCTTTGCAGACTCTTTCATTATAGTCTTAGATAGTTCCATTGCATTAGAAGAAGCATAACATACATGATACTTTAAATCTGTGATCTGCGCTCCCATCGTACATACTTCAAACAATTGTTCATATCCTGTATTTGTCTGAATTAGGCCACAGTAAATACAGCTTTCAAATATACATACAAACATCAGACATAAAACAGCGGTAATATCTCCGCCGATGACCTGCATCCACTGTACGCCACTTGCATGAATAACGGCATAGATGATAGTAATACAAATTCCTATAACGGGAAGATACTTCTTTCTCTGAGATAGTCGGCATTTATAAACCATCAAAATAAAAGCAGATACCCCACATAGGATTTCCCAGAGGAGTACGATGTAATAGCCGCTTTCATAACAATAAGCTTTATCTGTCCATATTTCTCCTAAAGGAAAAGAAAATACCCGTTGATGAAAATCATTGGATATTACAAGTAAAAAACAGAAAATGGCAGGAAGATATATTAATTTTGACCATTTGGGTAAAGTATACTCTTCCGGCTGTCCAAGAAGAATCGCTGCCTGTAGTGCTGCCTGTGGAATAAAGAGCATAGGCAGATAGTAGCTGTACCACAAATAGCGTTCTATGTTGGCATCTATTGTAAAAAAATACTTTATAGTGCGGATAATAAACCAGAAAATCATTAACCCGGATATAAGGAGAAGGGTATTTTTCACTGATTTTTGAACGACTCGTTTATGGATGCTTATCGCCCATCCGATATATAATCCAATGTATATTATGCTTCGTACGATTCCATTTAAAACATACTGGAAACTTATTTTCCCTAAAATACGGCACAGTAGTGCAATGAGAACCATGCATATAAAAATAATGATATTTCTGTTTGCCTTTTTTTGTAATATTTTCTGCATCACAGCGAAGGTGCTCCACATTCATTTTCACGATTCGTCAAAATCCCAAGCCCGTGTTCTAAATTCGGAAGAAGAAACTCTAAAGACTCCTTTACTGCCTTTGGACTGCCCGGAAGATTGATAATGACAGTGTTGTTACGGATTCCGGAAACAGCACGGCTGAACATGGCACGAGGGGTAATCGTCATGGAATAATTACGAATGGCTTCAGCAATTCCGTTTGCCATGCGGTCACAGACGGCGATAGTTGCTTCCGGTGTCCGGTCACGTTTGGAAAATCCAGTTCCGCCAGTTGTAAAAATAAGATTAATCTGACGCTGATCACTTAAACGGATCAGTTCTTTTTCAAGAAGCTTTTGTTCATCCGCAAGTAAAAGAGTTTCTTTTACATCGTATCCTGCAGATTTTAACATTTCTACGATTGCAGGACCACTTTTATCCTCTCTTAATCCGGCAGCTCCCTTATCGCTTAAAGTGATTACTGCTGCTGTATAAGGTCTGTCTGCTTTTGGAGGGATGCAGGTAACTTCCTGACCGATTTTAATATGCCCACCTGTAATCACTTCTGCAAATACGCCTTCTCTTGGCATGATGCAGTCCCCCATTGTCTTATAAATCAAACAATGGTTATGACATTCCTTTCCAATCTGGGTCATTTCAAGAACGACATCTCCGATAACAAAACGGGTGCCTACAGGCATAGAACTAAAATCAACTCCCTCAACAATTAAGTTTTCACCAAAAGAACCAGGATGGATATCTGCACCTTTGGCTTTAAAGGCATCCACTTTTTCTTTGGAAAGAAGACTAATCTGACGATGCCATTTGCCACCGTGAGCGTCGCCCTCGATTCCCCAGTCGCAAACAATATTAGCTTCTGTTATGAGATGCTTTTGCACCCCTCTTTTTTCACTGATACAAATTCCGGTAATTTTCCCCATATTAACTTCTCCTCTCATCCGCCAATCTAGAGCGTGTTTGAAAAATCATTCCTGCAATCTGCACGTCCCAATTTGCGGGAGATTTTGCCTTCATTCAGTTGCCGTAGCCCGCTACGTCGCCCTCATTCAGGCGAAATCTCCCACAAATTGTAACGCACATCTTACAGAAAGCATTTTTCAAACACGCTCTAGCCCAATAATTTTAATAATCGTTCTCAAAATTATATCATATACTTTTACAAAAAGAAAGATATGCAGGAGAAAAACACACTATGCCCTCATATTCATCATAGATTGACATATCATCGGTACTTAGATATAATCACTTAAAAAGTGAATATTTATCGTAAATCACATATAAATGAAGCATACATTTATAGCAAAGAATGAATTAATTATATATTTTAAAGAAAAGAGAGAATATTATGCCAAAAGGTTCCGAACAATTAACTAACGCAAGAAAAGAAGAAATTATTAACGCCTGTGCAAAATTATATACGACGATGAACTTTAAAGATATCACTTTAAAACAGATTAGTCTTGAAACAACCTTTACCCGCACTTCTATCTATAATTACTTTCAGACAAAAGAAGAGATTTTTCTGGCACTATTTCAGAGGGAGTATGACTTATGGACAGCCGATATCCGACAGATTTTCGAAAAATATGAAATGATGACTGTTGATGAATTTGCCAGTGCCTTAGCTCATACTTTAGAAAAAAGAGAATGTCTCCTAAAATTACTATCTATGAATCATTATGATATGGAAAGCCGCAGCCGTTTAGACAATCTTGTAGAATTTAAAAAATCTTATGGAAACTCTATGGCAGCCGTAACTCACTGTCTTGAAAAATTCTTCCCTAAAATGACGATACACGATATTCAAGACTTTTTATATGTTTTCTTTCCATTTTTATTTGGTATTTATCCATATACTTATGTGACAGAAAAACAGACAGAGGCGATGGAAGAAGCACATACAGAATATGTTCTGTTATCCTTATATGAAATTACTTATTCGTGTATTAAGAAACTATTGGCAGATGCAGAATAGGGAGTTCTGACGCAACCGATACCCATAAAAAGCATATATACCAACTGTCCCTTATTAGATACAATTCAACCCCCGATCTGCCCCATCGGATGGCTTTCTGTCACTTGCCTCGTATCTTCAAAACAATGCATTTGCGGCTTATTTTCAATACTTTTTCTTAATATATTTTGAATTTCTTCCCGTCGTTTTTCCGGATTTTCCATTCGCAAAGCAGGTTTTAAAGCCCAACGCTGTTCGTAGCACAGGCAAGGTTTTAAATCTCCAGTTGAAGTCATTCGAATACGATTACAGAGATTACAGAACTTTCCATGCATTGCACTGATAAATCCGACATTTCCCTGAAATCCTTCTATAGAGTAATATACTGCCGGACCATTCCCATATACTCGGAAATCCTCTGTTAAATTTCCATAGTATTTTCGTATCGTTTCTTTTAACTCCTCATTAGAAATGCTTTCCGACATATTTCCATAACCAATCGGCATCATTTCAATAAAACGAACGCTTAACGGTAATTTTCTTGCAAGTTCCGTAAGAGGAAGCCATTCTTCCTCATTCATTCCTTTTTGTAAAACTGCATTAATCTTTACTGGAATACCAGAAGCTACTGCCTTTTCTATAGAAGAAAGGACAACAGCAAGTTTATCAAAACCAGTAATCCATTCATATTTTTTGATATCCAATGTATCAAGACTGATATTAACGGCATCAAGTCCTGCCGATAATAAAGCTTCTAATTGCTCTCCTAATAATAATCCGTTTGTTGTCAATGTGACAAGTTCTGTTCCCGGAATATTTTTTATCATGCGAATAACCTCCGGGCAGCCTCTTCGCACAAGTGGTTCCCCTCCCGTAATTTTAAAACGGGTGATACCAAGCTTTACTGCTTCCTGACAGACCTCTGTAATCTCCTCATAGGTAAGAATCTCTTTCATCGGAATCCATTCAGCTCCGTCTGGCATACAGTAACGACAGCGAAGATTACAGCGGTCTGTAATGGAAATACGCATATAATTTATCTCTCTGCCATAGCTGTCTTTTATCCTTGTTTTTATCATTATAAAAATTTCCTTTTACTCTCCATTTGTTTTTGGCATATTTTTAAATTCAAGAAATGCCATGATAATTGTAACAACTGCTGCTAAAAAGTCTGCAATCGGTCCACAGTAAATACATCCTTCTATTCCCATAAAATGCGGCAGAATTAAAAGCAGCGGAATAAAGAAAATGATTTGTCTCGTAAGAGATAAAAAGATTCCCTTTGCCGGCTTTCCAATTGATGTAAAAAATGTGGATGTAATTGGCTGTAAGGCATCTAACCAGATAAAGAATAAGAAGATTCGAAAGAAACGTACTCCAAATTCAAAATATTCTGGTTCTCCCGTTCCAAATAGTCCGAGAATCTGTCTTGGAAAAATCTGAAACAGTACAAAAGAAACAATAGAAATGATAACTCCTGATGTTGCTGCAAGACTAAATGCCTTACGCACACGGTCGTAATTCTTTGCTCCATAATTAAAACTTTCTACTGGCTGGCTTCCCTGAGAGAGACCGATAACAATGGAGAAAAAGATTTGGTTTACCTTAATGACGATTCCTGCACAGGCTAAAGGAATCGCGTCTCCATAAACAGAAGCCGCTCCGTAGTGAGTCAGAGAATTATTCATAATAATCTGCACAACCATCATGGCAACCTGATTAAAGAAAGAAGCCATACCAATCTGTGCCGTCTTGCTAATATATTCTATCTGCGGACGGAAATGTTCTTTTGTCAGAGAAACGGTCTTGAAATGAAGCAAATAACGAATAACAATAATCGCTGAAATAATCTGCCCGATAATTGTTGCTAAAGCAGCACCTGCCATTCCCCAGTGAAATACCATAACAAATATGGCATCTAATACTGTATTAATAACTGCACCAATTAAATTACAGAGCATCGCCATATTGGGACTACCGTCTGCACGAATCAGATGACATCCTCCCGTTGTCAAAATCAAAAATGGGAAACCTATCGCTGTAATCCGCACATAGGTCTGTGCGTAGGGAAGGACATTTTCCGGAGCACCAAATCCCGTTAAAAGCGGAGTTAAAAATAATTCTGCAATCAAAAATAAAATTACACCGCTGCCTATCAGACAAATGATGGCATTTCCTACAAAATAAACAGCCCGGTCTTTATGACCGCCTCCCATATTTAAATTAAAGCAGGAAGCACCGCCAATACCGAACATCAGTGCAAGTGCAATACAGGATGTGGTAAGCGGAAAGGCAACATTTGTTGCAGCATTGCCAAGTGTGCCAACAGCCTGTCCAATAAATAACTGGTCAACAATGTTATATAAGGCACTGACAAGCATTGCGATAATACTTGGAACAGCAAACTTCACCATTAAAGAAGCAACGGAAGCTTCTCCTAACGGATTGCCTGTCTGTATGTTTTCTTTACGTTCTTCACTCATATTTTCGTCTCCTTGTCTTTGTATTTTATTATTTTTTTATTGCATAAAAGGCGGCTGTCTTCTTTAATTCAGACAGCCACCTTTTATTATAGCATTAATTTTGTGAAATACACAAACAAATATTTAAATTTTCTATTATTTTTGTTTATTCGGTTGCCTGAATGGCATCATATCCCGTTTCTTTTGTACGAATCTTTTGTGCATGACGGATTTCGTAAGTAAATATCTTACCATCTCCCGGCTCTCCTGTATAAGCAGCCTTTTCGATTGCCTCAATTGTTTTTACCTCCCATTCTTCGGAAGATACCACTATTTCAAACTTTATTTTTGGCTGCATCTGCATATCTACCTGCATACCACGAACAATTTCTTTATAACCTCTCTGGATACCGCAGCCCATGACCTGAGATACGGTAAGACCATTTACACCAATTGCATTTAAAGCGGCTTTGACATCTTCAAATTTATCTTCTCTGACGTAAGCCTCAACTTTTATCATCATGATTAAGTCCTCCTGTTTTCATAATTACCAAAATTACCAAATGAACGATTAAATAACTAAAATTACTGATCAAGACCATTGAAAGATGGATATGCACTTTCACCATGTTCAGAAATATCAAGTCCTACCTGCTCTTCTCTAACACTTACTCGTAATGGTGTAAATACTCTGACAATAGCAACACAGATAAGTGTTCCAACAACGGCCACAGCGATCGTGATTATAATTCCAACAATCTGTGCTACAAATAAATGGTAATCACCAAAAATAAGTCCATCCCATCTGGCAACTGGATTAATTGATTTCTGTGTAAAAATACCTGTGGCAATACCACCCCAGATACCGCCGATACCATGACAGCCAAATGCATCCAACGCATCATCTATTTTTAATTTTTTCTTGATAAATCCAACACCAAAGTAACAAATCGGACTGACAAGTGCACCGATAATGAAAGAAGACCAGATTGGAACAAAACCTGCACCTGGAGTGATCGCAACAAGTCCAACAACAAGTCCGGTAGCTGCACCAACTAAAGTCGTTTTTCCATTCTTTATTGTATCAATAAACATCCAGGATAACAATGCTGCTGCCGCAGAAATGGCTGAAGTCATAAATGCATGTGCAGCCAGGCCATCTGCTTTATAGTAGTTACTACAGTATTTTTATTTTTTAATTTTTTTCACAATATCAAGCGATTTGTTTCCAAATTTTCCATTAACATCAAGATTGTATTTTTTCTGAAATTTTTCCTGTAACGTAGCGGTCTCCTCGCCATACTTACAATCTGTTGCAATGTCTTCGTCCATTGCCCAGTTAAGTACTTTCTGCACCCTTTTAATCTGCGTAGGATAATTTTTCAATGTCTTGTACCCATCGCCAATCTGGTAGTATCCGCGCGGAGGTAATGCCGGAAAAGTTCCTGTATAACCCCTTTTGACTTCCTCGGATGCCCCGTCTTGCGATTTTATATTGACTTTAGTACAAAACCATACCTCTTTCTTTTCCGTGCCTGTAATACGGTTTAAATCAATTTTGCCGGGAATGCCTGGGCAACTTCCGTTTTCGGTAAACTGATGTAAGTCAACACCTTTATGACAAGGATAAGCCTTTCGGTACTTTCCGTCGTTCCTTCCGTATCGTGCTTCCCACCATGCGCAATTAGCTGGCCTAGACTTGATAGCGCCCTTGTAGCGGGAATATTGTGCATACATGGTATAAATCATAGACTTATATCCCAAATTGCTTATATAGGCTAATGCGGACTTCACACCAGATACAGAACATCCTTTCTCGCATTCTACATCTAAAACATACCCAATGAAATGTTTTCCGATTTTATCTTTGCAAGTTTTAACTAAAAATTTAGCCTGCTCTAATTCATCACCGGAATTGAGATATGTATAGAGCCAGTACGGAACCCCCTTTTTCTCGCAATTTTTGATAAAGTCATCCAGCGTGCTGTCAACATAACTTGTTCCCTGTGTAGCTTTAGTAATTACAAAAGGACAATTATTTTTTACTTTATCCCAGTTTTTAATTGGGTCATGATGTGATACGTCTGGGTAATATTTTGCCATTCTTATTCCTCCTGGTCGTGAGCTTGCTTATTAACGTGCTTTTCAATTTTATCTATTGCCTCAGATACAGGTCCATTACACCCTTGTTCTTTTAAGCCTTTAAGGCAGGCTAAAATTCCATACGTTAGTAGGCATTGCTCGCTCTTTATTTTTTCGATTTCTGCGTCCTGTGCATTTTGTTTTAAATACCATTTGTACGCAGAAAATACAGCTGTTAAAATAGCTGTTGCGGCCGCAAGGACGCTCGCAGCCGCAACAATTGTATTCGCATCAATGTACAACCTATTCACTCCTATTCCACGAATACCCAATCTTCCGCAAGCATATCTGCCTGGGAAGCAAGCCACCCCATCTGTACTCCTGACGTTCCGACAAATGCGATTGCCTTGTTGCCGATTGCATCATGTTCGCAATTTACAATATCTCCCGCAGGTGTTTTGTAGGAAATCCCGCTTGCAAGCTGGATATACTGTCTTTTTCCATTCCACCCTTTTCTTGCCACTTTAAGTCCTCTTTTCACGTATTTAATAGCATCTCCAAATGAAAATAACGCCTCACCACCAAGTCGAGGACAATTATCTTTATCGGCAATCTGCCATTCATCGGATGCAATATTAGAAAACGTGAAAAAAGGTCTATCTGTCTGGCGAATATCCAGCACTTCACCATCTTTTGTGTGCATCAAGATTGTTTCACCCTTAGAATCTAAGCACCAGTATCCACCCCAGGCAGGAAGTTTTACTGCCGCACCCTGTTTCATTAATTCCCATGCCTCTTTAAATCTCATTTTAAATCATCCTTTCCAACGTAAAATAAATACAATTTTCTGATTACTATTAATAATCCTATGGATATTATTAAAAATACCATTGGTTTTTTTTGTATTCGTCCCCGCTTTTCCAGCATCCCACCATACCATTTTTTCTTTTTCATTTACTCCTGCGAAAATATTTGTATGCAAGCGATAGAAACAAATATCTCCTGGCAGGAGTTTTTCTTTGTATTGTGCCGGCGTCTTGCCAACTTTAATAAGCTTATAATGCTTTAAAATCTGTGCTTTAGTCCCGGTTCCTTTGAAAACTAACTGACTTTTTTTATTGCAGTAGAATAATTGTCCGGGTTTGAGCAATTTTAATTCCTGCAAGCAGTAGCAAACATACGACGCGCAATTACTTACTTTCTTCTTTTTTGCTCCGCCCCAGGTATTAGAAACATTTTGCGAATATCTCCATTTGTGTTCCTGTATATAATTTGCGATTTCTTTTGCTTTCACCAATAATGATAATCTGCCCATAGTCATATTTCCATAATCCCCCTAATTCTATTTCTTCATCTTTTCGTGTAAAATCTGCAACAAGCAATTACATCACCTACCTTTTTTATTAGATTTGATACTTGTTTTCGTAATCAAGTACAAAAATATTTACATCATAAATTTGTAATGACACCGAAATGCTTTCAACAGGTGCGGCTCTAAAGTCTACCCTGTCGTTTTTTTCTAGCTCTAAAGTGTATGTTTTAAGAGATGTGTACCATGCGTCCACGGGGGAATATGCTGTGTCAGTATAACTAGAATATCTCTCACCATTAACAAACGGGGCAAAATTGCATCGTTTGTTCGCCCTGGAAGATTTGACTGCAAGTCTTACAACAAACTGATAAACACCCCTTTTCTGAATTATAACTTGAGTATTGCCTCTCGAAATGAATCCTGATTTCTTAATATTATCATCATTTGTTGTACTGAATGCCGGGACAACCGTCCATTTATCATTATCTGTACCCGTACCTATTGATGCGTTACTCCAATATCTACTAACTAACCCAGCGTGACACTCTTTTAAAGATCTTGCGCTTAATTCTTGACCTGCTCCTTCAGCATTCGGGTCAGTAAGATATATTACAAATTCGCTACCATCCGAACTAATGCTTATTTTCCCTCGTTCTACACCATCTTTGATAAAACTTAATACACCGTGCCTCATTTCAATTCGAGCATTAAATTCTTCCGAATAAGAAAGAATAGAACCATCAGCTCTAATAACTGCTAAACCCTGATATGAATTATTAATTTTTTTCTGAATAGAGAACACCCATGTATTTTTCCCACTGTTTGTATTAGGCGGTTGAAAATACACTCTATAACTATCAGAATCTATTGTAACGTCTTTATAGATTGCATTCTCATTGACATTCCATCCACCGATTTGAGCTAATTTGGTAACCAGTTCGCCTTTATCTAAATCCCAATAATTATTTTTACTTTTATCTGCTAAAATTCCAGTTACAAGATAGTTTGCATTAACGTAAAGATTTTCACCCTCTTTATAAATACCTTTTGCAGTTCCGTTATTAGTTAAAATATTAAACACCTGCTCTTGAGTAAGATTATCAATATCAACTAATATTGAAATAGACTGCATATCAATTAACTGAGAAGTTCCACCTGCTGCGTAAAGTTTGCAACGGACGGAAGTTGCATTATCTGATACACTTAATTGCTGTATAGTTCGTGTGATTGAACTTTCATTAGATGAACTTGTATATAGCGTCTTCCAGTTGCTTCCGTTAGACGTTTCTTCAATTATAAATCTACCTGAATATGCTGTCCGAGAAGTAGAATTACCATCCCTGTAATATGCACTAAAAGTAATACTACTAGGTGTGACTGTGTTATCTTTAGTGCGTTTTAACATATTTACAGACGCTTCTATAAAATAAGTTCTTCCGGCTGTACCATCATCCCCCTTAATCTTACTCCAAGAATATTTCGATGGGTCTGCACTATCATTTTTTTCAAAGTCGGTATACTGTCCAATATAAGCTTTATTTGCGCTATCTGATACAGAAAAACCTGTTTTCCCATCTGAACTATTTGCGTACGCTATGTGTAAATATGAGGTTTTTCCGTCTTCCCCAACACCTGCAATACCTTGTTCTCCTTTCTCGCCTTGTGCCCCTTGAAATCTGCTCCAAGTATATTTATTAGGGTCTGTACTATCTGTCTCTGTAAAATCAACATATGTACCGATATAAGTATTCGGTATTTCTGTCATTTGAGCAGATGTTGGATTTTCAACAGGCGAATATTTTATGTGAAAATATGAGGTTTTCCCGTCTGCCCCACTAGTGCCGTTCGTTCCGTCTTTTCCAGGGATACCCTGTTCTCCCTTCTCCCCTTGTAAGCCTTGCATCCCTTTTTGTCCGGCGTATAATTTTGCTACAGAAAACCTGCGAGTAAGACTTAAAGAATTGAGATATGTTGCTTTAATATCCACCCATCCAGAGTTCGCGGACAACCCTGTTATTGTATAGATATGAGAGGACGAATCCCAATTGCCTTGTACATAGTCGGATTTAACATTGCTGTACGAGCAGTCGTTTGTGATGTCAGTATCCCCGTAAAAAACAGTTATCTGTGTAGATGCATCTGGAAATTCTTCATATTTTCCTTCGGAATCTACAGGAATGGCCTGATATTCATTGCTAAGCTGCATACTCATATTCTTAGAACTTGTCACGCTATTTTCAATTTCTTCCAGTTTATCCGAGAGTGCTTTTCCACCAATCTGTACGCTGTCTCCGCTGATATATATTTTTTTAGTATCCATATTTACAGAGAAAATGATATTGCCTTCCCTATCTTTGATGGTAATAGCTCCTGTATTAATATAGTCAGCGTTGATTCCTTCTACATACAGTAATTTTGCAATTAATTCTCCTGTTAAAACAAATCCATACGGATATGTTTTCCCTCCATCATTGCTCACACCTACGGCCTCTGATGTAATTTTTATTACATTCCGAGAATCTTTCAATTCTTTTTTATCATGAATATAAGTAACTACGCCGCCGTCTGGCAGTTCTTCATAAGTGCTATACATTCCCCCAGCATTTTCAAGAGCTTTTTTTAATTTTTCTATAGCTGTTTGCCGTTCTGTTTTTTCATTTTCGACAATTTTTCCTGCTTCAATGATAGCCTTTTGATACGGGGATTGGTACGAACTGGCTGCTCTGATTCCTGATTCAGCACTATTTTTAATTGTTGTCTGTCCAAAGAAAACAAAATTTACATCTGTAATGAACGTATTATAAACATTGCCGTTGAGGTCTGTAATTTTAGCCAAATCCATAAATTCAGCTAAAGGATATGCGATATAATCACCCTCAAATTTTCGGAACGCGATTCCAATTAAAACCTCACCGATCAGTGATAACAGCGTTTTCTCTGAGCCTGCCATTAACGAATTTTCGATAAATAACACATATCCTTTATCGCCTTCAAGCAAAGTAGTTTTATTGTTATCCTCGTCCGCTATCTCTGTCGAAATTCCCGTAATAACAATATCGTCTGTATCAGTTTTTAAATTTATCCATTCTGTAAGGCTGTTGTAGCCATTAGAATAATCAAAGGTATATGTTAATACCTCCAAATATCCAGAACGGTTTATACGGGCATTTCCGGCGGCAATCATGGCAATATAGCCAATAACTTGTCTATAAGTATATTCAGTAGATGGCTTTGTAGGAATTTGCACATTTGAATTTTTAAATTCACTTGTTTTTAGTGAAATTCCGCAATTACTACAGCAATCTCTTAAAACCTCTCCCGCTGTAGCCGGAAAGATTAATTTTGAATCGTATGCCTGATTAGCCTTATACATATCGTCATAACCAGTAATAATTACCGTTGTCCCATATGTTTCTGGCGAAATAACAGTAAATAAACCATATTCGATTTTAGAATATGGAGAACTAGCAATAATTTTATCCAATCCTTCTGTAGTTGCTAACGCATCCCCTTCTTTATCTGCGATCACATTTTTTTCTTCATTTTCGAGATAAAAAGTGAGATAAAGTCGGATTTTTGCACCAATAAAATTGTATTTTCGTAAATGGTCGTCGTCATTCATCAATTCCAATTGTACGCTTCGCCCAACAGCTACACCTAGCGGAATTGAGTTTACACCTGCCCCATCAGATATGTTGTTATTACTAAGGGTGAAATCGTCTTCGTTAAACTCTAAGATAGTCCCGTCGAGTAATGTTATTTCTGCACGTTCTTTAAAATCTGTATAATCTTGCATGCGGTTTTTGAAATCTTCACTTACTTTAATCAAATTGGATTCACCCCCGTCATATTAAATGATAGTTCCGCAACTTTCTTATCTCCGTCTTTCAAGCTTCCAATCGTGATATTTCCGCTTTTTCCTACGTAAAAATCATCCGTTCTCCATTCTCCATGATACATACTGAAATGCTTCAGTGAGAATTTTTTTCCTTTTGCAATAATTTTCAGTATTTTTGTTACTTCTGAGACAGGAATGTTTGTAGCCTTATACCCATACTGTTCTACTGTAAAAAGTGGAGTGAAATGGCCTTTTCCAGATTGAGTACGGTCACTGTCTTTTGTATATTTCGTTTCAAACCCATATACCAGCCCTGAGTCCGGCTGCCATACAGGTTCTCCATTCATTAAAAATCTGCTTTGTGCCATTTCATACCTCCTAATATGCTAATTCAAATGGATTGAAGCCTGATGCATCCCGTCTAATTTTTGCCTCTTCAATTACTTCGTCAAAAATTGTTCTTCTGTTAATTTGCGCTGTGAAGTTGTACGTTCCGCCTTGTGATTGTAAGTTGTCTAATTTTTGCAATAATTGCATCAATAATTCCGGACTGTCGTTTGAAGAATTATTTTCAATTGTCTTATTATAATTATTCACAACAGATGCGCGAGGCGGCAACACTGTTCCTGATGCAATAGTAGGCATAGGAATTTTAATTCCTGTCAATTTATCAGATAATGATTGCAGCGTTCTGAATGTATCCGGGAACCCGCTTTCTATTCCTAATGTCAGGCCCGCAGGAATCATTTTTCCAATTGCATCTCTAAATACGCGAGAAGGAGAATGGATTCCTAATGTTTTTTTAGCAACATTCAGAGCGTCTTTCGCCAAATCTGCTAATGAACTCATAAGGGATCCGGCCGCATCTTTAATACCCTGGATGATGCCTTTTATAATATTTTTCCCAAGGCTCCCCCAGTTAACATCCGTGAAGCGTTTCCACATCCCTTGGATTGCACTTGTTGCCTTTCCCTTCATTTTGCTAGGTAAATCCTTGAGTGCATCCATTATTTTCGCGACAATTTCGCCCGCTTTATTTTTAATTGCCGAAAGACCATTTGTGATGGCGCTTTTCATGTTTCCGAGCCCTGTCGAAATTTTTCCCTTCATTTTACTAGGTAAATCTTTGAGCGCATCTACTATAGTAGTTAGAATTTCGCCTGCTTTGCTCTTGAGGCTTGAAAGGCCATTCGAAATCGCCGTTTTTATGTAAGAAATTCCGTTTCCGCCAATTTCTTTTAATTTTTCTGGCAATACTTTAACAGCCTCTATAATTTTATCCTTAATATTTCCTGCTGCACTTACAACAGAATCTTTTGCAGCTACAATTCCATCTTTAAACCAAGTAATAATTTTTAAACCGAGATTAAGCCATTGATAGGCCGTAAATACATCTACAATAGCCTTGATAATGGACGGAATAGCCGCAACTAAATCTGGAATTGCTTTAATTAATCCTAAAATTAAAGTTGCAATAATTTTCACGCCTGCCACGAGAATTTTAGGTCCGTTATCATTAATTGTGTTCGCGATATTTGAGACAATTTTAGGGACATTTTTAATAATAGACGGGATGGAATTGGCAATTCCTTTCGCCAATTCTTCCATCAAATTAAGACCGGAATCAACTAATTTTCCTGCATTTTCTCTAAGATTTGCAGTAAAATCTACAAGCGCATCTAATCCTTTACTGATAAAATTTGCCGCTCCATCTTTGATGCCATCTGCTAAACTGTCCATAAATGAGGTACCGAGAGATGTTAAGCTAGTAATCATGTCTCCTGCTACCCCGATTGCATTAGTGATAATGCCTATCCAGTCCACCGTCTTGAGGAACGTTGCGAGATTTGTTCCGAGTTGAGGCCAGTCAAAAGTAGTTATTGCTGTGCTTAGTGTGTCGAGAGCTGTCGTAATCCCTAGATTAATTGTATTCGCAAGATTAACCCAATCCACACCAGAAACGATTGAATTTAGCCCATTTACGAAATTTGTTGCCATATCAGGCCACTTCACAGTTTTTATTGCTGTGTTGAGTGCTGTAACAGCGCCATTAAAACCGGTTGTGAGCGTTTTTCCAATCAAGTTGAAATCTATTTTCGCAAATGCGCCGTTAATTCCATTCCCGACAGAAGTTCCAATCAAAGAATAGTCAAGGCCATTAACCAGCCCATAGAGGATTCTCCATGAAATCATAAAATAATTTCCAAGGAGATTTCCGAGATTTGTCCAGTTTATTTCCCTGAAAGCTCCGTTGATTCCCTCTGAGAATTTTCTTCCGAGATTTGTCCAGTCGATGCCCTCTATTAACAGATTTAATGTATTTACAATTGTATTAATTCCCGCTCCGATAGTTCTTCCAAGTAAGTCCCAATTAATGTTGTCTACTAAGCTGTTAAATGTCGTAGTAAATGCATTAACGAAATATGTAATACGAGGTCCTACATTATCCCAGTTGATTGCATCGTAGACTTTTTGAAGTCCCTTATTGATTCCTTCCGCAAGGTATTCTCCAAGGCCTTCCCAGTCTTGATTTTTGATTAAATCTTTAATCTTTTTTGCAATATTTGCAATAGAACTAGGGATTTCTACAACATTAAACATTTCAGAAGGCGAGGCTTTGCCCGGCGTTCCCGTGTTCCCTGTATTTGACGTTGAATCTTTTTCAACTTTATTAATTTCGTCAAGACTCGTTAAATAACTCTTTGCCGCCTTATTTGCTTTCTTAGAATTTTTTGATGTTTTATCCAGACTCGCAGCATAATCTTCTTGTACATCTACCGCTTTAGTGAAATACCCTTTTCCCGTCAGTGACGCTATGAACATACCTACATATGTGATAGCCTTTGAAAGCATATTTATAAACGATGTTAGAATCGGGGCAATTACTGTTAAAATCGGCGAAAATGCTGTTGCAAACGAATTTTTAAGTCGAGTAAGAGCCGACATAAGCATACTCATTGAAGCGTTAGTCTCTTTTGAATACTTTGAAAGATTGTTAATCCCTTCCCCGATTCCGCCAGTTACAAGGGATAATGCTCTAAATACTGTACTGAACATGAGCGACATTGCCAACATACGCCCCATGCTCATTGACGTTTTATTTGCCGATTTGTCAGCACTTGCCATGGCTATAATCATTTTTTTGATAGCAGAAGCAACTTTGCCGAAGCCGCTCTTGGCTGTGCTGCCAGCAATTAGACCTATTTTCTTTAATCCAGAAAGCACTTTTTGTTGTGTACTGACTGATTTATCAGACTCTTGCGTATATTGCCGTACTTTTTCTTTAAGAGAAGCATAAGATGTACCTAATTGATTATGCATCTGGTCTAATTTTTGTGATTCGTAAAAAAGCTTCTTTTCAGTTCCACTTGTATCCGGGGTTACATATGCGCTCCCGGATTCCATCATTTCTGTTTTTTTTCTCTTTAAAGACGAAATTTTTTCGTCCAGTTTGTCCATTTCGTCTTCTAATTCTTTCATCGCACCTTTGCCTGGAGCCCAAGGAAAGCCTTCTTTACTTAATTTAGTCCATTCGTTGTCCAGCTCGCCCCATTTTGAAATCAGGGAGTCTATTTCTTTTGTTAGTTCTTCAAATTCTTTAGTCTCTATTTTCTGATTAGAAAGTTCCTCATATTTACTTTTTAACTCAGATACCTTTTCTTCCTGTCGTGCGATAGTTTGATTTTGCTTTACAAACGCATCTGTCTGCTTCTGTAAGGCTATCTTTGCACTTTCACCAATTCCATTTACCTGTTTTGCCATGCGGCGGCAGGCAGCTTCAATTTCCTTGCCTCCGGCAACAAAACCGTCTGTTTCTATAGATGTGTTTATATAAATTGCGCCATCGGCTCTCTCTGCCATGGTATCGCCGCCTTATCCTAAAATTTCTTTCAATCGTTCCTGTTCTTCCAGTTCCTCCTGCGAATATTTTTCTTTTAAATCAATAATCGCTTTATTTTCTCTATAAAATTCCTTTTCCTGCTTGTCTAATTTCTGCCCTTTAGCTTTTTTGTGCCGAATATTTACGACTTGTGAAAAAAGTCCTTCTCCAATCTCCATGTAAGCTCCAAGAAACGTCCACCAGTGCATATACCTAACCGAACGAATTTCCGTATGTAAAACCGAATTAATAGAAGGAATAATAATTGCCGCATCCTGCTCCCAGTCCATTACGTGAGGTTTTTTACGTCCATCGTCCTTGATTCCCATGTCTATAAAATCAATCGCTTTTTCAATCGCTTCCTGGTATAAATTCATCGGCATAGATTCAAAATCTTCATAGAGGATGTCTAAACAAACAATTATTTTTTCGTCATCCTCGTAATCCGGGTCATCGAAATACTTTAAAACATCCAAAATCGCCCGAAAGTCGGTCCGTATTGTCCAATTTTTGCCGCCAACCTCAAGAGCTGACGGCAATTCCCATGCATTTATCATTTGTGATATTTTGCTGTAGCACGTTTAATTCGCGCCTGTTTCTTTGCGAGACGTTTCCCTGATGTCTCTTCAATTAGTCTGGCAATTCCACTTAATACGTTCTCGATGTAGAAATCCCCGTTTCCTGTCAGAGTTAAAGGATTGCACTTTCCGAATAACGTATCGGATACTTTATATCCAAGCAGGTAATCAATCTGGTCCTTGACTAAATCAGAAATTTTCAGAACGTCTTCAACTCCTGTATCTTCTTTGATTTCGATAGAATCAAATTCTTTTGCAACATCTTCGTAACGTCTAACAATGTCCAGGTCATTAGGATTAAATTTAAAATTGCCTAATTCTTCATTATCCTTGTCGTATACCGGGACAGTAATCGCTCCGGTATCAACGGTTAATTTATAATCCATTGACTCCCCCCCTATTCTCCTGCTGTAAATTTCTTTGTTGCCGGGTCAAATGTGCCCTTTGTTTTTGTTCCTACGTAATTAACAGTAAAAGGAATCTGGTAGCCGGATGTATCTCCGCCGTAAGATGTAGGCACAACATAGCAATCTTGCTGATAAGCTTCATATCCTCCGCCACTTGCTGTTTTCCAAAGATGGGCCTCGACAACTTTTGTTTTAAGATTGTCGTCTTTATAGAGATTGTCGCAAATCTGCTGTAATTTTTCAAAGAGAACAGAATTATCTTCCGCATAGAACGGATCCGCTTCGGATGAAACCTCATAACCATTGTGATTAAATGTGCGTTCCCCTATGATATTCTCTTTTGTCTCTGTATCTGGATTGAGTTCTACATTGTACTCTTCCAAGTCTTTTCCAAGCCTTTCCCAACTTTCTGTTTCGCCTTTGCAAAGAGTTCCGGCATCAATAAAATGAGCCATATATTTTCTCTCGATTTTTCCCATTAAGAATCTCTCCTATCTTTCAAAATTATTTTTATATTTTGCAATAATGCTGATAGCCCAATTTTCAGCGTTATTTTCTTCTACACTGTCCAAATAAGCCGGAGAACTCCTACTAATTGTGATAAATTTTCTTCCGTCTGTTAGCTGCGGATATTCAGTCAGCTTATGCTCTGCTCCATTTATCGCAATTACCTGCTTTTCGAGCCATATTCCAAGATTATCGAGCCATTCCTTCACAGATGCCTTGCGGTTTTCTGAAAGACCTGACGCACGATAAATGACCATAAACGGATAAACACATATCTGTTCTACTTCTCCGGTGATAAATTCACTCTCTTTTTCTATCGCTGCCCCAGAAAGAGGGAACATAGCCTTCCCACTATTTTCTTCGAGTAAAGAAAAAGTAATTTCATCCCCGTCATTTAATCCTGGATATTGATTTACTAATTCTCTGATAGCTGTTGTTAATATGTCGTAACCGTCTATGTCATACTTTTTTGCCTTTTCTTCCACTACTTGCCTCCTGCTCGTTTTTTAACGCCCGAAATCCATGATTTTCCGTGTCTTTTTTTTGCCGTCTCAAACCAATGTGGGGTAGCACTTTTATTACTAAAAGTAAGGTTTTCTTTTGCTCTCGTTTGTCCGCCAAACTCACCAACAAGCACTTTTTTCGCTCCTTTTCTCGCCCACGGTGAACCGGTAATCTCGTCTACCATACCTTTTCCCTCATAAAGAAAGCGTCCGTATGGTGGCGCACCGGCGCATACCTGTCCAGTTCCGGCCATCGCTGCGCTCCTTGCCCTTGTTAATTGAATAAATGTTCCTGTTTGATGTGGCATATATGGAACCATGTCAGTCATCACTTGACTGTCGAGCCAAAATTGGGCGTCTTTGTATTGCTGTTCGAACCTAGATAAATTTACATCAATCCTCGTTGTGCCATTTACTATCGAGAATCCTTTAAAATGTTTTGTATCCATTTTATTTACCTGTTATTTCAAAATGAGGGATTACGCTGTAGCAACTGGCAGATGTGATAGCGAATACATAATCATGTTTACTGTTCATGTAATTATAAAAACCATCTGTGTAGTCATTATCAGATATGGGAGTTTCGTTATCCCATTCTCCTAAATAAAAGAAATCAAAATTTTGACCCGGAGTGAAAGTGATTGCCTGCGGCAATAAATCAAGGTCCTGTTTTTCCCATTCTTTCGGCGGTTTCCATATTTTTGTGCCAATTTTTTTGTCGGAAGAATCCGGCGTAAATCGCACGTTCAAAATCACATTATCCTGTGATTTTTCTCCGTATTTTTTGTTAATTGTAGCTTTATCAAGATTAATATTGACGTTATGTAAAACAGAGGGATACCAAGCATCTCCCGATTTATTTTTAAAACGATTAAAAATTGTTACGGTATCTTTATACATTAGTATCCCTCCGTTCTATTTAGTGCCTTCTTATCCTTTTATTTGCACGATTTTGAATTGCGCTTGCTCTACCACCCATCGCAGACAGCCTCCTTAAATTTTTCGTGAAATGCTTTGATTTTCACAATGTTTCCTTTGCATTCATCAGGAACAGAACCGTAAAAAATGATACTTTCCGGCTGTAATCTTCGTACCATTTCTTTGTATCCGTTCAAGAATAATTTCTTTTTCTTGTTACTGTTCATGCATCCTACAGAGGAAATAGCAACTGTTCCGCCTGTTGGTTCTCCATCGAAACACCATTCGTAAGAATCTGGTGTACTCCAAGAAATTGTAGGGATGATTTGTGCTCCTATTTCTTGTAAATACGCCCCGACCCAGTGCTTACGGTAGTGATTATAAATTTGGATCGCTTTAGGGAAATCAGTGTAAGTAGAAAAATCTGGTGTCATTACATATTTGAATTCTGATAGCATATTTGCATATCTATCAATATTGGTCCATAGCCTGCTAAATTGGTAATCATCTAAAAAGAAATGTACTCCTTTTTCTTCTCTTTTCTTTGTTTGAGAGGCATAGTTAAAACCAATAAATTCACACTGACCGTCAAATGCAACAGGATGTAATTGAGGAATTCCGTATTCTCCTACGCCGTCAAACATTCTTCTTTCAAGATTTTCATAATTCCTTGTGTTTCGATAGCTCACAACTTCACCTATTTTCTATTGCCATTCCACCAGGCATCGAAATCTTTCATTCTTCTTTTTCTCGCTCTATCATAAGTTGTAGTCGTCCGGCTCGTATCATGAATATTGGTATTTCCTGTTTCTGGTTTCTTCGAAAATTCATGCATCTTATCACTCATAGCTCCGCTTACACTTAAAAGTCGCCTTCGTTCCTGAGCTACTGTTTGATTTTTATGTACAGCCTCTTTGCTTCCAAGTTTTTGAATTTTATAATTATTTTCGCTAAATCTTTTGTTTAAATAATCTGATACTCTCCGAGCCTCTTTCTTTGTATGTATAGATTTAATAAAATCAGTATTTCCTGTTCGTATTGCTTTTTCTATTTCAGAATCTCGCGTTCCTTCCCATTTAAAAGCTGAGTGATTTTGCTTACTTGCTGCATTGTAATACACTTTTGCCATCAATGGAGAAACTAGCTTTTCGTTTGAGTTTATCGAGCTTGCATTTCCACGGCCGCCCATATTATTTCAACTGCTTATATGCCTGGTTAACACCCGTCGCGGCAAAGCCAGATACAACGCCAACCGCGGCCGCTGTAATAACGTCTGTTGCCGGGAAATCGGGCATTACATGAAGTCCCACAACACCCAGGGCCGCTCCTGCAATACCACAGGCTACAGGAATCCATTTGTTATTTACTTTACTTGCTTTAAGCCCCTGTGCACCAAGTAAGCAAAGAATTGTGATTGCTCCTACACTTGCAATACCAAAATCCATAATTATTCCTCCACTCCTAATTCTTCAAAAGTTTTCTGCATCTTCGGAAACTGAATAGCCAGCCAGTTTACCACGCTTTCATTGTTTGATAACTCAGGGAGGCCGCTTTCCATAAAGAAAGCGTGGATTACTTCGTGCCGTACAGTTTCTTTGAAGGCTTTTTCTTTTCCTTCTGTTGTTTCTATCTCGTCAGCAATATGCGCTACGGGACAAATAAGCAACTGTTTGCTGTACGGGATACATAATCCGTCTGCATCCCTTTCCAGTGGTTTAGTGTTTACGGAAATATTATAATCAGTTCCTAAAATATTTACTGTTTCTTCAATTTTCATAAAATTCCTCCGGGTATCTCCCTGCATACAGTAAGTTGATACCATTTTTATCAGTCACTCCAGAGAGATATTTTGTAATAGTATCTCTATACAACTGTTCCTGCGCCGTCTTGTCTGACAAAGCCTTGTCAATTAATGTGGCTGCGCTGGTATTGTTAGTCGTCGAGTAACTAATAGATTCGTTTCCAGCTGAGACCGACGAAACGAGTTTGCTTGATACAGTGCCATCCTCTCGCTGTACAAATCCTTGTGAAGCATTTACCCTCTCTTCTGCTCGCTCTAGTTTATATGAGATATTTATTAGCTCACACAAACATCTTTTTACCGCCTCTGCGCCTTCTTCGTCCGTTGGAAAAGCTATTTTCAGTTTTTTAATGCTGTTTGCGGTTGTTGTTGCTGTATCAATTCGTTTGCAAGCATCCCAGGACAGACGGTTAAAATCTGTCTCTAAGATGCTTTTTTCTCCGTATAGAGTTTTATAAAACTCATAATCAACATATTTAACCATTAGATTTAATCATACCCATGCGGATATTTTTCTCTTTAAATGCAAGGCTCCAGTTCGCTTTGGCTCCTAATTCAGCAACCGTAGGGGATTCTTTGGCAATTTTTGTAGGGTCAATGCTGAATCCGTTAGGATGCATTACGTAGCCCTGCTTTGTATATAACTTCTGAATACCTCCAGCTGTTTCTGGGTCATAATCTGTATAATACGGTTCCTCATAGTTTGTCTTATCGCAAGTTAATATAGAACCTGTTCCAAGCATATATGTTTTGTAAATTGGTACTGCTGGCTTTGTAGTATCAACAGTAAATCTGTCTGTTACAACAGGAATAAAGCCGCCAATTGTCGGAAGCTCTACTTCTCTTTCAATGGCGTTATTGATTGTGTACTTGTTGTAATCAACAAGCCCCATGGCTTTATATCTTGCATAAACGTAAGAATGCAAGATTAATAATCCCATGTTTTCGGAAGAGTCCCCAAGTGCTTTCTGCTGTGCAAAAATTAATGTAGTATCATCAATTTTATTTTCGGAACTTGGAGTTTCCGTAGTCGATAAGTCAGTGATATGATTTTCCATGTCACTTAGGGATAAGGTCGCATCAATAATGGACATCAAATCCCTTGTTCTTACTTGTCTGTAATATCCTGCTACAGAATTGCCAACGTGCTGTAAAGGGTCGGCTCCGGTCAATTCTCTTGTAAAATCTTTTGCTTTCCATGCTTTCATCCTCTGAATGAGCATAGCTGTCTGTTTCTTACCAGAAATTTCTACCGGTACGTTATTTGTTTCGCCATCGTTATTTAACGCCTGTGATTCTTCCTCATCAATCGGCACATAAAAAGGAAGTGTTGCAACATTTCCTCTGTCACCAATGAGGTTCATGATTTCGTTATCCTGCACAAGTACACCAGAAGCTAAAATCCTGTCATTCCAGGTTGGCTGTTCTGCCATGTACTCAGCAAATACCTCTGGGTCAAAATAAAACCCGCCAAATAATCCTGCTCTTGGCATAAAAAATAGTCCTTTCTACCTAAAAATAAATAGAAAGGACTATATGTTTTCCCTTCTACCTATAACTTTTAGGGTTTTCTAGGTTAGCGGCCATGCTCCATAATGCATAGTCGGTGATGTTATTATTTATCCTGTTTCATTGCTGCATATAACTCTGGGTCTTTCTTTTTTAACGCCATTCTTGCGTCGAGGGTCATTTCAGAGAGCTTCTGGTGACCGCTCTTGCCCCCGTTATTGCCACTACCGCCATTTGTAAAAAATGGCTTTTTCTTCCCGTTAGAATTTACAAGAATATTCTCGATTTCGTGACCTTCCTCATCTGTAATGAGGTCTGTAAAAATATCCTCAATGCTTCTTCCTTTTGCTGTGTCTTTATCCAGTTCGGTGATGAGAGATTCACGGATAGTTTTTTCTGTGAACTGGTTGACGAATTTCTTTTCTGCTAAAAATTCAGAAACATTTTTCTCAATTCTTGCTTTCTCAGCATCTTTTTCTCTTGCGTTTTTTTCGTCCGCTAACTGTGTAGTTAACGTAGAAATCTGAGATTTTAAGTTGTCAACGTCAACATCTTTGAACTTTTCAAGTTCTCCCTGCACATTATCCAGAGACTCTTTTAATTCGTCTCTTTTTTTTGTGACTTTCTGATATTCCGCAACGGTTTTATAGTTTTCAAGAACCTTTTTTACAAATTCTTCTTTTTTTCCGTCTGGAATTTCAACATTAAATTCTGTTAAAATCTGTTCGATATTAAGCATTGCATCCTCCTGAACGTACTTTTTTAGCCGTCCGTCAACGGCATGGATTAAGACCGTTAAACCACGGTCAGGGTAAACAGAACCGGCGGAATTGAACCGCCGCAGGGCTTACTACATGACAAAATTAAAAAATTAAATTCATAAAACCAACACCAAAACAACAATTCAAAGGAGGTGCCCTGTTCCAAAATTCTGTACTTTTACATTATACCTTTATAAAAAAGAAAGGGGGAAAAGAACAAAAAATATGGTATTTTCCGTTCAAGTGTATTTTACCACTATGCTATGATTGCTTTGTCCCCGCATTTAGTCTTTTTGCCGCTCCTCTTGCGGCCGCCGCTTGTTTTCTATCCCATTCGGCAATTTTTATTCTTTCATTTAACTTTTTTAAATTGTTTTCTTTGCAAAAATCGTTATATGCTTTGTTTTGTTTCTGTAAAAGAGCTGCCTTTTTTTGATATTTCAAGTCTAATTCAAAACGCAATCTATCATTTTCCGCAGCACCTAGTGATTTCTTCAATCCGACAACTTGTCTTTTTGTCTTTCTTATTCTTCGTTCGAGCGTTCGTTGCCTCTGAGACAGCTCATAAACAATTTTATTTTCTTCGCTATCATAATCCTCGAATGGATTATTTACACCGTCTCCTGGTCCGTGTGAGTGCCTACAATTCGCCCCGTGAATACCCTTTACATTTCCCTCACCGCAAATAGAATACGGTAAAAATCTTTTATCTTCGCCGCTCTTGCTATAAAATTTTCCTTGCCACCAGTAATGATTAGTTAAATTTTCTCCTTCGTCACCAAGTCGCGCCCCCAAATGGGCGGAAACAAGGATTATGTCCCAGCCCAGTTCATCCAGTCGGGCGTTCGTAATTTCCCCGGACATTTGGCTTATTCCCGTCCTCAAAGCTCGCAAAGCGGCTGTCTCTAATGTATCAGAGTGTCCAGAAGGATAGTAAACTCTTACCCCTTCGGCTACAGCCTCGCTAATTGCTTCAGCAAACGCCTGCGTATATGGCATCATGCCGGAGGATGTTAAAGTGTAAGCCCTATCCATCGCCTTAATAAATGCCTGTTGTGTTGCATTTGCCGTAGTCCTTGTGTAATTTTCCCACTCCCCGGCCGTTGCCCTGAAATTTCGTTCGATAATTCTTAATAAATGTGGGGATTTGTCTAGTGGAATAGGGGATAATCCGGCATCTCTATAAATAGAATCATCGTATGCCAGCGTTCTGACTCCTGCTTCGTACATAGCATCTTTAATTTCAGAATCCTGTTTTTTACTTTTTTTTGCAATTTCATTTTGTATATCCGAAATTAAATAGCCTGCCTCTTGCATAACTTCTAGCTGCCATTTATCTTGTGAGGTTAAAATGTAATTTTCTCCTCGATTAGCTCTAAGAATCATTCTTTCTACGATTCGACTTATGATTTCCTCGTGAAGTTCTTGTGCAATTCTTTCCGCTCTTTCCGATATATGAAGCAAATAATCTGGTGTCAGCATTTTGTCCCTCCTATCAAAAAGGGGCAAATAGCATTTGTTTAAATACTACTTAGCCCCTTTTTTCAAAATATTTTCAAGGCTTCCTGTTTCTGAGAAGCTTCTTTGATTGCAAATAAATCTTTTTCGGTCATTACCCCGCCCTGTAATAATTCTAAAGAAAGGGCGTCAATAATGTCCGACTGTGTTTTTACGATTTCTGATAAACCTTCGATTGTTTCTAAAAGACTACACATAGTCTTCGCCTGTAATTTCTTTATATTCTTCCGCTGTGATCCAACCTTTTCTAACAGCGTTATAAACCATTTTTTTCGCTGCGTCTTCGCTAAACATTCCGCTTGTGTACCAATTTGAAACAGTGTTAAATCGTTTGCTCTTCTCCATTGTCCATCGCTCCTTCTTCGTCCGGTAAATCAATTCCAGACATCATTGACATATATTCCATTTGCATTTTCTGTTTCTCAGTCTGAAAAGTCTGATATTCCATTTCGGCCTGCTGCTCTACCGACACACTTAACTTATTTACGCGCATTGTAATAATTCCTCCCATAATCCCTTATAATATTCATCCATTGATAACAACAATTTATACGAATTTCCTCTTTTAACATGAGCTTTCCAGGCTTCATAGCCATCGCCTACTTGTTTCTTTGTAAGCAAACCGTTTTTAACTAGAATCACTTGCCTACGAAGCTTTTTTCTTTCACTTTTTACATTCTGAGGGTCTACAATTCGAATAACTTTTCCCATCTCGGTAATGTAATGAGTAAATCCAAGAAATTTTATTCCCTTTTTCGCATTATAAATTTTTGTTTTCTTCGGATGTGGTTCGAAATGGTGTCTAGCAAGAAACTTTTCTATCTCTGCATAACAATACTCTAAATACTCTTTGTCTTCATGCAGTAGGATGAAATCATCCATATAGCGCATATACCATTTTATTCGTAACTTTTCCTTGATAAAATGGTCCAATGGGCTTAAAACGGAAATTCCCGCAATTTGCACCATTTGAGAGCCAGGATTATAGCCCGTTTCGCCCGTGTATTGCTCTCTTAATACATTTACTGCCCGATTATATACCTCCGGGTGCAAATAGCGTTTAAAACAGTTCTCTGCTTCTTCGTGATGCATACTGTCATAGTACTTATGTATATCGCCTTGCAGAACATAAAAATTAGTTCCGTGCTTTCGATACGCCTTTTTGAGATAATCTTCTAAATATTTTAATGCAACGTCTGTTCCCTTACCTTTCTGGCAAGCGCAGTTCGTTTTGATTAATGATTGTGTCATAGCCGGGTATATTTGATTATCATTTAGCGAGCGTTGATATACTCTATCTCGAAAAGCTATACTTACAACATCCCTTTCCTTCGGATGTGTAATTTTGAAATGTTTTGGAGCCCTCGGAACATATGTATTGCCTCTTAATTGCTGTGATAGTTTTAGCGTTTCTTCGATACCATTTAGGTAATAGTGAGCAACAGAATCTTTCCAAATGACGCCTTTCTTGCATTTCATCATAGATTCATATAGAGCTTCTGGCCCTATTATGCTCTCAACTATTTCCTGATTATTATTTTGATCCATGCCGCATATAGCTCCAAAATACAATTGTAGTCCTTTGCGTCAGCACAGTGTTGTTCGTCCATTTAAGGACCAGGAACTCGGCTCCTTGTGTTTATTGTGTTTGGTGTGCCTGTTCTGTAAACAAGCCATTTAACCTATTACTACACAATCCGGGGAGAAGCGATTCGCCCAATTCGCGTTGTTGTTGTTGACATTGCCGCTAGTGTTCACGTACCATGTGTTATTAGCGTTGCCACGGTTCGCGCTACGCAAGCGAACGTTCTGCGTACAGCCTACATCCTGTATATAATTAGCTGTTAAACAGCTTTTTATATCTCTTTGAGTCGGATTCTTTCCAGCTTTTAATCCCATCTCGTACCTCTATGACTTTGCTGCCCCAGTAGAGTATTCTTTTCTTTTTTAAGTGGAATACCTTCTGGGCGAGCTGGATTTCTCCTAGAAAATCATCGCAATCGAGGATTGCTTCTTCTTGTAAATCTTTCCTTTTGTTGTAACTATTTTTATTATCTTTTGTTACGCGGATATTATTCGCTCTCCTCGCTTTTAAATAAATTTGCTTAGAGAGTGATATTAAATCATCTGTAATAATGTGTTGATATTTTTCTGGAAATGTCTTTTTGTTCGAACATATTGTTATAGTGTATTCGGCTAATCCAAGTGCGTCCACGATAACTTTTAATTTGCCTTTCCGTTGCTGACTTGCTACAACTGCCATTCTTTTTCCTTTCTTCTATTTTTTTGCCCCGGCATACGTGGTTGCCGGGGATTATAAGATTGTTTAGATTACCCAAGCCGGGGAGAAGCGACCCGCCCAAAGCGCGCCGCTGCCGTCGACATTGCCGCTAGTGTTCACGGACCACGTGTAATTAGCGTAGCCACGGTACGCGCTACGCAAGCGAACGCTCTGCGGCGACACATGATTTTCGGCAGCATAAGTAATCATTTTTGGATATGTTCCGTATTGTTTCAACGGAGCCGTTGAACCACTTTTCTGTTTCCAGTATTCGTGATATTCTCCCTCGCCTTTAATCTGAGGAGATACATAAATTTCTTCAAGGGACAAAAGAAATACTTTGTCATAAGTAACGTCTGCTTCTCCGCCGTCCTGGACTGTATTTGTATATGTTACTACCTTGACCGGTTTCATTGCGCTTATAATTTCCTGCGGTACACCAGACAGAAAACCAGCTTTTGTTTTCGATTCATCTGGCGCAATATCCCATTCGTCCTGAGCCGCCCACCATGCTCCGACTCCTGCATCGGAATTAAGATACTGCCTAATTGCTGACATCTTCCAACGATTCCATCCATAAGCCATTTCCTGTGTTGAGTTGAGATTGCCGTTCCGCGCGCTAGATTTCTGTGTACCTAAGTTTACCGCTCCTTCTGGGGCAGTAAAAACAGGTGTTACTGTTTCGATTACTGTTTTGCCATCGGCACTATGAGAGTAAATCTTCCATGTTGATTTAGCGTTATCAGGTGCGCCATAACATCCTGACAATCTTCCGCCCGCTGGCACATTCTGAGTCAGCGTAAATGCTACTACGTCTCCTGCTAATACATAGCCTTTATCTCCCCATTTTGATTCGATTGTAAAATAATAAGTTCCCGCACTCAATCCGTCGGGGCACGCTAAAAATGCTCTCTGATGCGAAAATTGAATCCCAAACGGATGTGCATAATGAGCCTGTAAAAGAGGTCTGTGCGAAAGAATTGTTCCGTCTTCCAGTTCAAAATCCCTCATGCAATTTAACTGATACGGGTAATCATATTCTTTATTGCTTGCTGCTACATCTGTCCATTTATCGACGAACTGGTCCCCGATTTTGTACAGAGTGTCAAATAACCCCGTATTTGCAAGCCTTTCAAGTCCTGTCCAGTCGGACGCAAGTGTTTTAGCCGATTCCGCCGCGATAGCCGCCATGAGGGCATTATTTTTCTGCATTTCTTCTAACAGTTTTAATCCCGTTGTGTCTGACATCACATCGACAAATTCTTTATTATCTGCCATTTTCATTCCTCCCTATTTGTCTCTACTAATTCTTAATCCGCCGCTTTCGTTAATGCTAAAATAAATTCCTGCGCCGCTTGCTTTTTCTGCAATTGCTTTTCCTGTTGCCCCTGCATCCGCTGCTTCACCTGTTTGCGTAAGAGAGGTATCCGTTTCTAACGCCTGAGAATTGTATGTTCCGCCAGAAAGCCATGCGGAACCATCGTAGTAATACCAGTTTCCACTTTTATAGCCGGATTCATTTCCGGTATATACGTAGATTCTTGTTGTATCCGTCATTTCAGCCGCGGTTTTAGCCACAAGAGGAGCCCCCACCCTTTTAGCAAGATAGTCAAAAGGGATTTTGTGTAATTCATCTTTTCCGATTATGAGATAATCCCCATCCTTCGGGCTTTCCTGTAATTCTAAATCTCCAATTACTTTGTAACCGTTCATTCTTCACCTTCTTTTTTGATAAATAACACATTGTCAAATAAATCCCCAACGGCTTTGGCATCCGCTGCCTTACCCGCTTGAGTAAGTGATGGGTCTACTTCGACGTTTCCGCCTCCACCTATGCCTTTTTTACATAAGTTGTACAAATATTTATCTTGTACAGTAAACGGTTCCGGGATTGTTACATTCTCACCATTGAGATAGGCGAGATACTGTTCTGTTCTAGCTTTTCCCATTCCTATTCCTCCTCATATCCTTCTGGTTCTTGTCGCTGTGCCGACTGTTCTAATTCTTTAGCATCTTCCTCCGAAAATCCTTCGAATTTTACGAGATAATACCAGAATGGGACTTTTCCCGCTGTCACATAAGCATACCAACGGGCTTTATCCTCTTCGTAATTGTATGTAATGTCCCCGAAGTCGTATGAGACTTTGTAACTACCAGTCGGAGAAAGGTCATATAAATCTGAAAAAGCATCAAGAGCCTGTATTAAATCCTCCAGGCATTGCTCTAACTTGTCTCGCACATCCTTGATAAATTGAATCGTTCGCTGGTCTTCTGATTCCACCTGAGTAGCGGTTTGAATCCCATTTTTTTCGTTAAATACGAAATACCCGTTTGAAAATCCACATTTATAGCCAATCTGGTTTAAAAGTGCATTAATTTGGACTAATCTAGTCTCGGTATTTAAGACAGGGTTAATCTCTTGATAAAAGCTTTGTTGTCCATCGCCATACACATTTTTTATAATATCGGGTAATCCCATTTCTTTACGCTGCTTGTCAAAATATGCCCCCTGGTTTTGTAACGGCGTTCCTACTGGAACCATGCGGTCAGAGTCAAGGAGAACTGTTCTTTTACTGTCCTTTACCTCTTTTGCATTTCGTGAATACGCTATGTCTAAGTCTTTTAATTCTTCGATGGCGTCAGAAAACACAGGTAATCCCATCGGGCTGTCTGTGTCAATATTATTTGCGTGAGGCGTTTTAAAAACAGCAAACAGAGGGGAATCAAGGTCAGCTATTTGCACATCATCTTGCAAACCAGCCCACGGGGTAGCTTCAATGTCCACTCTTTTTTCTAAATCATCTGCCTTTTTCCCGACGTAACAGCGGTTCGAAATGCAATAAATATTATCTTCGTCAAAACGATGATACTCAATTCTTGTATAAAATTTCTTTCCTGTCCCGTCTACCTCTCGCGTAATAAATGCCGCTCCCATGATTTTATCGCCTTCCTGATCTGTAATAATAAAATCATTAGGTTTTACGAAATCTACCCCCTTGCCGGATGGTTTTAATATAATTGTGCCGTATGCACAACCATATTCTGTCCATGTCCGCAAATTCCCGTATACGTTATCTATTTGTTCCTGTAACCATTTTGCCCTACCGCTACCGTCTACTTTTATCCCGATTGCCAGTGTGGCAAGGCGGGCAGTCTCAGAACAAATAGCTTTGGCAAAATTTACTGTCTTGATATTGTCTTCATCATCCAGCCAAAACGGTTTTCCTGCATAAATATTTTCACATTTGGTAATCAGTGAGACCATTTCGGGAGATATGATAGACTCAATATCAAACTCTTGTCTTGCCTTTTCTCCGAATATCATTTTAAACCATCCTTTTATTGTTGATATAATACTCATTCATTTTCTGCCCTCCTTATGCCGAATGGCCTCTCCTCATTGATAATGGGCTAGTAGCATATCTAATAGCGTCTATCCAATGGTCTTTTCCGTCCGGGTAGTCCGCTATAACTTCACCGTTTCCATCCACTTCATGCTCATAGTTAATAATTTCTTTGTATGCTCGTGGCGTTCTCAGGGGGTCGATGACTATAGTTCTACACTGTAGCCATTCAAATGTGTATTTTCGACTGCCAGGCGTTACGATAGCCCTTCTTGCTGGCAAGCCTGCGTCTTTAAAATCAACAATGCTTTCCTCTTCGTCTACTCCGCAGCTAATTATATAGTCGTTGTAACCTTTTTGCTTGATTTGTTCGGCCATTGTGCTGTTTTTAATTTTGCATCCACCCAATTCGTCAAGTAATACTACTTGCTGTTTATTCGGAACATAAGCAAGGCGGATAAAGGCTTTCGGGTCCGGAAACCATCCCCAGTCCTGTCCTTGATAAATACTTTGATATGTTTCAATTTCTTCATCTGTAATGCGTCGAATTTCTATCAAATCAAAGATATTTGTTCCAAGTCCAACAGCTAGTCCTAAATATTCATGATTATATGCCCTTTCGTTTGTCTGTTTTAAATACTCCGCATCATCAATAAATTGTTGTCCTAACCATTCAGGAGATACAGTCGTATAATCGCTCTTATGCCTGTAACTATCCCCTCGCGGTTCATTTACATAAGTATTCGCCCAATTATTTTTAGAAATTGGCGGGTTAAATGATTTGAACACAACGAACTTGCTACCGCCACGAAGGACCGACTGTTGAACTGTTCTAATTTCTTCTATGCCTGCAAATTCGTCCAGCTCCTCAAACCATAGATATTTTATATATCCTTTTGATGTTTTGACGGATTTGGTCTTTTTTGCCTTGTCCAATCCGCGATATAATATTTTTTGCCCTGTAGGTTTATATATATGTTGCATCGGAGACAGTAAGGATTCCCACAAATCACTTACCCCCAGTGCATCTATGGCCCATTCTATCTGTTCATATACACTATCTCTTAACGTGTTTCCAACTTTTCGAAATATGGCTGCATTGGAAAAAAGGCCTTTTTCAGCGTCTTCCATCATTCCTAAAATAATTTCTGTAGAAATAAAAGATGATTTTGTAGAACCGCGGCCACCGTATAAATCATAATAGGTATGTTCGCCGTCTATAATATCCCAGTGGACAGGATAAAATGCCGGAGCTATAACATCTGTCAGGTTAACATTCGACATATTATCCCCTCGGAATATTATTTATAATTGTGACTGGCTCAGTGATCTGCTTCTCTTCCTTCTTGTCTGCATCCCATCCTTTAAAATTGTTACGCAAGCTGAACTGTGCGCCGTTTGTGCCTTCTCGGTCAAATAATCTTTCTTCTGCGTACGCCTCTACTTTTGTTTTCGCGCGTGTTATCGTGTCAACAAATTCTCTCTTTGCCTGATAGTTCAAAAGAGCCTGCCTGCTTGTGAATCCCAATGCAAGAGCCAATCCAGTAATCGTAGGTGGTCTTTTATTAATTACTACAGGATTGCCCCATTTATTTAGAACAGGAGTTCCGTTATCATCTTTGAGGATTTCTCCTTTGCAGATCTCGAAATATGCATTAATCTTTTCTTCAATTTCTTTTTTATCTTTAAATTTAGGCGGTCTTCCTACCGCCTTTTGTGCAGCCATTTGACCGCCTCCCCTTTATAATTAATTCTATTTTAATTTTAATACTCTCGTTTGTTTTTTTTATACACGCAAAATGTGGGTATAAAAAAAGAGAGGACATATGGTATATGCCCTCTCAAAGTTACTCTCTCCAGTCTCCTAGTAAGAGCTTTAATGTTCTGAAATTCACGATGCAGCATTTTCTATGTCCGTAAAAATCATTGCGTGAAATCGGAATATATTTTTCTTTATATAATGTATCATACGATTTTTTCTTAGCAATACTTTCTACTAAATCGTCCGCTATGTCGGGATTTGTCCAGAGTGCGGCTTGTTGTAAAATATATTCGTCTCGTTCCGAAAATTTATCGCTCAGAATGTATTTAATAGTCCCGTTAGCCTGCTGCTCTGTTATGTTGTAATCCTTATACTTTTTATCTCTCCTCCTCACATACTTTCCCTCCTTATATATGTTCGTGTGGTTTCGGTCCTTCAAATGGATGTGATTCCATTTGTAATAATTCGTTATACCTTTCTACTTGTTGGTCTGGCGTAATTTCCCCTGTCATTAGTTCATCTTCTAATTTTTCAAATTCTTTATCAATGAGATTCTTAAATTCTTGAGGGGATATTTCGCCGTCAATTAACTTTTTTTTCTAACAATCTGTATTTGTACGTCAATTATCATCATCCTAACAATTTTACGGAAAAATCAGGATTTTTAACATCCCAATTTTGGGGAATAGAATCAGTTACTAGACAATCTCCATCTTTGTTGCCGCAGGGGCAGCCTGTGCAACCTTTCTTCTCTTGTATTTCACTGCAAGCATTTTTTATTGTCGTGAGACAATGTTTCATTTCTTCAAAATCCACTATTTTCTTGCTCCTTTCATAAAATCTTGTTCGATTTTTTCTTCATAAAAATTATCTTGATTCCCTGTTTCTTTTTTTGAGCAAGCTACTGCAACGACGGTGAGAAATACAACTCCCACTACCATTCCTATTACAAACATTAATATTCCTAATAATACATATTCCATATTTATTCATCTCCTACACGTTCAAATCTCATTTCTTGTTTTGCATCTGGGTATTTTTCCTTATCTACTTCTGATAAAAACACATCTAGGCTTCTACACCATGTAAGTTCCGGGTCATTAAAGGCTTTATATATTACCTCTAATTCTCCTGTTTCGGTGTTAATTCCAATATCTTTTACGATATAAATGCCTCCTTTAAAGTGTTTGTATCTAAAACCCACCATCATTTCTCTTATTTCGTTGATTTGGTTTTTAACGTCCATTGTGTTATCCATCTTTTTCACCTAATTTTTCTGCAATAGCTCTTATTACATTTACAGTTACGCCGTTTCCTGCTTGCTTATATAATTGACTATCAGAATTAACAAACTCTGCTTTTTCAAAATAGTCATCTGTCCAACCTTGCAGCCTAAAGCATTCTTTCGGTGTCAGCTTTCTGATTGCTATGTAGCACTGGTATTTTTCATACCAGACAGCATATACGGTCAACTCTTCTGAAACTTGCACAAAAATCCCTTGATTGCAACTGGTATCTAATGTATTTGCAACATCACGTCCAACTCGTCCTCTTCTTGTTTTACTTCCTGGAACTGATAAATTCACGCTATCAATGCCTACTCTACACTCGGAATAGCCTTGCTTTGTTGCTTCGGCTACTTTTATGCAGACATTAGGTTCGTTTCCATGCGATTGGCTTCTAAGTGTTGGCACTTCACCCTTAGGAGCAACACGTTTCGCTTTTCTGCCCTGCGAATCAATAACTCCAATCGGTTCAATCGCCGCTCCGTGTCTATCCTGTCCAGTAAGTGTAAACATCGGCTCACCATCTTCTTTGAATCTCCGTCCATTCTGACGCTTTTCTGCTCGGTCAGGTGTTAAAACTGGAATTGCAATACCGCTATTTTGCGCTTTATACGTTCCATATCCTTTTTGATATCTTGCTTGCAAGCATCTGGCAACGCTAGTTGTTTCTGTTCCACTGTTGCACAAATCTATAAAACACGGCAATGCTACATGATGCCCTCGCCCACCACCTTGACCAGTATCAAGAGCTTCTGTAATTCCATCAGGTGCAAATACCTGCGTATTTCTTCTGTATCCGTCTTTGTGACCAATTATTTGAATACTATTTTCTCTGTCTGCTCTTTCGATAGGAAATATTTTTGTGGAGCCTCTGCCTCTAAGATGCCCGATAATGAAGCACCTTTCTCGGTTCTGTGGCACTCCAAAATCTCTGGAGTTGAGCACTTGCCATTCTGCATCATACCCCCCCTGTTCCATTTCAATGAGCAATCGGGCGAAATCCCATCCCCCATTAACACTAAGCAAATTTTTAACGTTCTCAATGAAAAGGTAAGCGGGTTTATCTTCTTCTTTGAGCTGTCCGATAAGGTACATAACTCTGAAAAACAAGCTTGAACGGTTTCCTTGAAATCCAAGTTGTTTTCCTGCAACTGAGATGTCTTGACATGGGAATCCAAAACACCAGCAATCTGCTTTTGGAATGTCTCCGGCATATACTCTTCTAATGTCATTTGCGTACCATTCTCCATTCCTGTATTCCTCCTTCAATATTTCTTTTCTCCGTTGCTTTAAAGGCATTTCATTTAAATATTCTCTTTGTTCTGGCGTAAGCAGGTGCATTGATGTGTAACTTGCGGTTGCAAATTTATCGAATTCGCAAAACCCGACGCATTCATGCCCCACTAATTCCATGCCTCTGCGGAATCCTCCGATTCCGGCAAAAAAATCAATAAACTTCATATTTTAACCTTTCTGCGCCCAACCGCGTAGGGCGCGATTGTTAGATTATCTTGCGATTACACAAGCCGGGGAGAAGCGATACGCCCAATGCGCGCTGAGGCTGCCGACAAGGCCGCTAGCGTACACGTACCATGAGGAATTAGCGGTGCCACGGTTCGCGCTACGAGTCCAGTGGACATCGGTTTCTCCATTTTCATCAACCTTTACTCGGTCTGCTTCTGTATTGATGTACTCATAGCCACCTTCCAATTCTTCTTTTGACAGAAGGAAGAAGCGGTCAACAGTATCTATGCATTCACCATTGTCCTTGTATACCGGACAAATCAATTCGCGGAAACCAGTTTCAAAGCGTTTAATAAATTCTTCGCTATTAATATGTTTTCTAATGTCTGACTCTTCCCATTTGTTATTACCCTCTGTGCTAAATGCCATTTTATCGAGGATGAGGTTACGCATCCAAAGAGTGATGCTGTGTTGTTTATCTTCTGCAAGTTTTTCAGCATCGTATCCGATAATGTCAAAAATAACAGTTCCGATACCCTCGACTTCTACGGAAATACTTCCTTTGCCGCCGAAGAATTCTTGCGCCTTTCCTGCTTCAATGGTTTCTCCCAATTCTTCCCAAGTAAGTTTGTCTTCACGCCGTTTTACACAAGAAAATTCCTCTTTCATCGGACTGCTAGCTTTGTTGATTAATCCCAACAACTTTTCTCTTTCATCGCTTTTTAAATTGTCTAAATTTACTGTAATATTCATGATTCACTTTCCTTTCTTTTTGCCGCTGCCTTCCTCATATCTTCCCACTCTTTTCTCAACTTTCCGCCGATTATTTGACAAGATTTTGAAGTGCCTTTATTGCGTATTGATATTTCTTTTCTTATAAATTTCTGTTTTTCTGGCTCTTTATTTTCTTTTTCCAGTTCTTTTAGTGCAAGTTTTAAAGATTCTATTTTAAAATCTGGAGAACAAATATAACTACGATAATCTGGGTAATAACCTTCCTCTGCTACAAGTGGTCTGTTTTTGATTAATTCCGCGCATTTTCTAATTTCAAGTATGCTTAAAATCATTTTTGTTTTTTGATATTGCTGACCTGTTTTGTTTAAAATATCAAAAGCTGTTTTTAAATCGTGTAGCTTGTATTTATATAATATTTCAGGTATCGCCCATTTTTCTGTTGCTGATTCTATAATTTCTTTAACCTCAAATGTATAATCTTCAAGGGGTATTCCCAGTTTCATAATTCGCCCCTTTTCCGAATAAGCGCTGCATTTCTGTCCATTTTTCGCAAAATTCTTTTTCTTCTGCCGGATTTTGAAATGTCATGCCGCTTTCTTTGCTTCTTGTATTTAATTCTGTATTGATTAAATCTATCTTTTGTTTATTGTTTCGAATATTCTGTAAGGCTTCCAGAACCTCCCATAGTTCTTCATTGCCCCAGCCTGATAACAATAAAACTCGCTCGTACTGAGGGGTTCTAAATAGCTTTTTTACCAGCTCGTTATCTATAGCCTCCCATTCTTCTTTTCTTAGCCCATATGGCATTTTTCTTCCCTTTCTCCCCGGCTCTCGCCGGGGTTATCAATGACATATAGCCCCGTGTTCGTACGCGGAACCGTCAGCAAGTTACGTGTAATGTATAAATCCTTTAACCAAAACGGTGTCCAGCTTAACTAATAACTACTAAATCCTCTACTTCTTTCAATTCTTCCTGCAAATATTCCTTGATGTTTTTCATTGCTTCAATTTTCCACGCGCCACCATCCGCTTCAAATAACGCGCACTGTACACCGTAATTTCCGTTTTTCATGCGGAAAATAAACGCCGATTCCGGCTGATCCACTTCTAAAAATGTTCGGAATGGCTTTAAAATTACAGGATTTGGAACAATCGCATCGCTTTTCGAAGATAGCCCCGTTTTAACTGTAGCTTTCTGGGATACTCCATCATCCCCGTATTCTGTTACTGTGCCATCCTGTACTGTTCCGGCGAACTTGAGTAATAATTTTCTGTCTTCGTTGTCTACGAATTTAGACTGCAAAGCGATGCAGAAAGATTCGTGATTATCAAATGTCCCAAATTCCATATATGGCAGTTCTGCTTCTGCGATTGCATATTTGTCTCTATTGCATTCTCTATCCAAGGCGGAGTAAACTCTTACTCTCGTTGGACTTTCTACGTGTACGATTGCCTTTCCATCTGCCATTTCGCACTCTCGGAAATTTTTAATATATTCCACAAAAGATGATAAAGTTTTCAATTTAATTGGTTCTGGATATGGAATATATGATACTTTTTCTAATGGTTTATCCGAATAGGTGCATCCTTCGACATCAAGTAAATTTGCTTCTCCAAGTCCTACGATATACTGCAATGCTTCTTTAATCATGTTTTTCCTCCTATTTTGCCTGTCTAAAATCTACTATGTTCTTGTCTTCTACAATTTCGCCTGTTTCTGTGTCAACAATTTTTCCGTCAACCTCTTCCTGGTTATTATCGTAGTCTTTAAACGTCATTTGTCCCGGAATGTCTTTACCGTATTCTCTCGCATAGACTTTTCCATCTTTTAAATCCTGCTCCATGGAAAATTGCGTTTCGAGCGGAGCAGATGGAGAAAGTTTTTCTGATACGTCAATGTCTACCTTTACGTTGTCTCGTTGCTCATTCTGTGCAAATGACAGTTTGATAGTAATACTACGTTTATTTTTAAATGGCGTGTTCGGGTCTAAGAGATTCTTAATTACTTTTTCAAAAGATGCGTTAAACTTCTCTTGTAAGGCTCCTCCTACTAAATTTTTCAAATCAATTGTGTTCACGATACTTTACCTCCTGTTAATCTTTCTTCGAGAGCCGCATAATAATCTTGCGAATATCCTCTTTCTTCTAAATTATGAAATTGATTATTGTTTTTTTTCGGTTCTGCTTTCTTTTCGTTGTCTTCGTATGTACCTTCAAGGACTTTTGCTATATTGTTCTCGTTCATCAACCAATCAAAATTAGCTTTCCAGCCGCCTTTTTCACCACGAAGGAATCGACTTCCTTCTGCCATTTCGAAGCATTTTCTTAGTTCGTCTTCTGTGTAGCTTCTCAATCTTGCTCTGATAGCTGTCTTTCTTTTCTCTGTGACTTTTACTACTTTCGATAAGGACGGGCAGCATTCGTGATATATGTCGATAATTTTTTTATAGTCTGTTCTATGTACCGCTTCTGTTGCCTTCTCTACTTCTTCTGATTTTTCCGATTCTGGAGTTAAATCTTTTCCAACAACTTCCAACGATTTCTGACAGTTTTTTTCTGTTTTTTCTTCGTTTTCTGGCTGTTTTTCTTCTAAAACCTGTGGTTTTTCAACTTTTTCGATCTTTTTCTTTCTTCCGCCTTTTCTTCCATTTGCCGCTCTTTCTCTGTTTTTATCAATTTGTGGTTTAATGAGTCCAAAGATAATATCTACAGAGAGTGGCATGTCCTCTGGAAGCGCATCATTAAGAGCATAGTCCATCATGATTTTATATGCTATTAACTGATCTTCCTCTGGAATTTTCTCGATTGCTTCGTAAAAACTTCTATAAACAACAAATCCTTCGTACTGCATTGCTATACCTCTCTGATTACCACCTCCACCCTCGGATTATCCGCATCTATGTAAAAATTATCTTGAAACCCAACTATATTTTTCCATCCATCATTTTCGAGAACCCTTGTTTCAACAAGTGCATCCTGAATTACCTTTCTGCCAAACGAAGACACGTTATCTAAATCTCGTCTTTTATTTGGCTCATACCAGGTGTAGGTCATATATACCGGCTTTTTTATTCGCAATCGTCCTAACTGCTCATATATTGCCTGTATGACTCTATTCTCGTTCTTGTGTTTGACTTTTGCTCCTTTGTACTGATTCGTCCGACAGGCTGTTATATAATCGTTCAAATTATCCAACTTGCCGGGAATCATTAATTTCACAACCACGATTTACCGAACTCCCTTCTGAAATCGTCCCTGTTTCCTATTTTTTCTTCATACCATTTTTGACAGTGCCGTTTTAATGCAACATCTATTTGCTTATTCTCTAGTGTAGGATTAAATCTTGCTCCGTTCGGGTGTAAATCGTATCGGAGCGGCACTACAAATCCGTATTTTTCGCTTTTTTTACGATTGCTTCCTCCAAATACATGATGTCGCTCCACGTACGGACTACCAGTGTAAATGCAATGATCCATGTCGTTTGTAAAAATGCTCGTCAATCTCTTAGCCATGTTGCATTATCCTCTCCAACTCCACCGGGGTTAAGGTTTCTACCGGAATGTCGCACTCATGGATTGTATCAACCAATCCTGTGATTAATTTAGCCATTTCTGCTGTATTATAAGTGCTTGATCCGCGCATCATGATATACTCTGTGTACCGTTTTCCATTTGTAAAGGTACTTCCTATAGGTTTTCCGTATATATCGTCTCTGCGGCTTATGTCGATATCTGAGAGCATAGCAAACCTTACAACAGTTCCATCTTCTTGAGTTTCCGGCTGTCCATATTCACAAATCATTTTATTATGAGCCTCTTCTTTGCTAATTCCCATGCATCCTGCCACCTGCGACAGCAATGCCCAGTAATAGCCGTTTGCATCAAGACTTCTTTTTGCTCGCTGCTTCGTGATATTTACTCTCAGTTTCTTATCTTTCCACTCCTTTGTGTGTTCCAGGATTTCACAACCAGAAATTTTGAGTTTTAATTCGACGCTCCCAGTCGCAAAATTTGGAATCATATCGAGAAGTGTGCCTTCGCACATCATTAAATTGTCCTCTGGTCTAATACTGTGTATGCAATACCATGCTCGCGTAAGAATGCTGATACGCTTCTTAATTGCTCCGCGCTGCCTATTACTTTGTATGTAGCTGAATATTGCTGTTCTGGAAGTCTTTCTTTTTCCTCTACTGTTTCAATAACCGGCTCTGGCTTGCTCTCTTCTACTGGCAAATCTGGCTGTGTAGGAATTGTTTCCGGCTCCCGAACTTCATTTTCCTGCTTGTGAATTCTATCCGCTCTTTTTTTAATTTCGTCGATGATAATTGCTGTTGAGAATCCACTATCAATTAAATGCTGAAAATCCGAAATTTCCATTTTCGCCACTAATCTGTTATTTTCGCTATCCAGCACAGTTTTAATAGTCTCTAAGCAATCTTTCTCTTTGTCCTGTGCTACTTTAAGTGCAAATGCTCTAGTTTCTATATCTTCTTTTACTGTTTTTTTTGAGATCGAGAGATTAGTATACTTATCAAGGACAGTAAGGTCTTCTTTAAATTTGCCTTCAAGTTCAAAATCTTTAGCCGTTTTTTCGATAATTTCGACAGCTTCTTTTCTTTTTTCTTCTTTTTTCTTGTCTGTAAAAACCTGCATACCATCTTTGATTGGTTTTTCAACTTTTTCGATTTTGAGAACAAGTTCCTTGCACTGTTTCTCAAAATTCTTAATCGGTTTTTCTGCCTCTTTCTTCTTTTCTTTGCGATATTCGTCGATTTTTCTTCTCGCAGAAGAAAGTTCTGCCTGCGCCTTTCGGCAGCCCGGAAGAGTTTCTTCCGTAACTACTAGGCCCTTATAATTTTCGAGCTGTTCATCGAGATTCTTCGAAATCTCCTCATAATTTGTAACAATAATCGGGCTCTGAAATTCCTTAATCTGAAAATCCATTTTTTCTCCTTTCTACAATCCCAAATCTACTTTCTGTTCCTGTGCATCTGGGGTTTTCTTTAATCCTTCCATGCTCTTCATAAAATCAAGCATCGTCATATCTTCTAATTTTTCTTTGCCTACTCTTTCCAAAATTTTTGATTCTGGCACACCTTTTTTCTCCATGGTTGTTTTTAACGTAGCAACATGGGTTTCATTAACCAAGATTTTATTCGGGTCCATTTCTGGTTCCGGTTCGGTCACCTGCGCATCGAATGTATCGCTCTCTGCGATTTCGTACGCAATCATATACAAATATCTTCTCGTGTATGTAGTAACTCCTCCGATGTTTTGCATAGAGTTAGCCCCTTTGATTGCAATTTCCGCAATCGGAATGCTAAATTCTATTGAGCATCCGTCTTCTTCTAAATCCATTACTTTTAAGATAGCTTTCTCTGCCTGTAATTCGTACAAATTAAAGACATTATGATTTTTTGCAATTTCATTAATGTATGGCAGGAAGTCCGCCATTTCATAATAGTTGTATTTTCCGTATTCGTTGTAGCCGCTTTTTTTAATATCGCAATTCTGCAATTCTACTCGCATTTCTGCGAGTTTTTTGTAAATATTATTACTCATACTACCTCCAGTTAAATTAGTGGAAGCTCGCGCGTCTCTGGTGTTGTTTCGTCTGTCTCTCGTTTTTCACTGAGCGCTTTAAGCACTTTGTTCCCCGCATTTAACAGTATTTCTGCCTCTTCATATAAATTATCGTTGCAAGCTTCTTTTCCCATACTTCTCAGCATATTTCCTATTTTTGCTGCGAGTCTTCTGCTGTAAATATTTACAACCACTCTTTCCTCGGAAAGACGGTCTCTTTTCATTTTGTAAACTTCAATTTCTTTATTATCCATTATTCGTTAACCTCCTTTAAAAAATCACTAGCTCCTTCAAATCCTGATAAAAAGGCAGTAGTATAAAGAAATTTCACCATGGGATGCTCGTATTCAATAAAATTTGATATAAGTTCTTTTGTTGCTTTCCCCATAGCATTCAAGTCTTTAACACCTTCTACAGTTCCAATTTCTCCGTTAGACATTGCTCCAATTACCGGATTCCCGTCTTTATCTTCTCTTACTTTCACGACTACAAAACCGTGTTCTCCTGTCAAAACCATCGGTTTTGCATCTTTGTTTTCTGTATCTTTGATAGTAATTTCAATCATTTTTTTCTTACCTCCGTAATTATTACAAAAAAATTATTCGGGGCGAATTTCTGGTCTGTCATGTTGTGCGCTAATACATTCGCCCAACTTGCAAAAATCCACAAAATAAATAGGAAAGATATAACTGTTATTGTGTTTCCTATAATTTTTTTCATTCATTTTCACCTGTGGTAAACTTAATGTCTTTGCGTTCCTTTCTGCGCCCTACGCGGTGGGGCGCGATTGTTAGATTATCTTGCGATTACACAAGCCGGGGAGAAGCGAATCGCCCAATACGCGCCGTAGTAGTTGACATTGCCGCTAGGGTACACGGCCCACGTGCCATAAGAGTAGCCACGGTACGCGCTACGCGTCCAGTGGGCATCGGTTTCTCCATTTTCATCAACCTTTACTCGCTCTGCTTCTGTATTGATGTACTCATAGCCACCTTCTAATTCTTCTTTTGATAAGAGAAAAAATACGTCATAAGTTTCTGGGGATTTCCCATTATCTTTGTAAACTGGAGAAAGAAGTTTTCTGAATCCTGGTTCAAAGCGTTTAATAAAACTATCGCTTTGAAGATATTTACGAATATCAGAATCTCCCCATTTGCTATTACCTTCTGCGCTAAACGGCATTTTCTTGAAGAGTAAGTCACGCATCCATAATGTCATGCTATGTTTTCCTGGGTCCATAAGCTTTTCGGCATCGTATCCGATGATGTCAAAAATAGCGGTTCCGACACCCTCAATTTCTACGGAAATACTGCCTTTCTCTCCGAAAACTTCTCTTGATCTTCCCTCGTAAATAATCTGTCCTATTTCTTCCCAACTCATTGATTCTTTGATTTTTCTTTCAATCTGTGCCATGTTAATTCCTTTCTGGCTTTTCCTGCCTATCTGTGCTATAATGTGATTATTAATTCTTTTCTTTGCACCCTAACGGGTGCTTTTTTTCTTTCTCTTTAAATATGTATTTGCATTCTCTTTGTTTCTCCAGAAGGGAAACAATTAAATGCGTAATACTATCTTCAAATTCTTCGGGGTTCCTTCCCTCCCAGTCCATTATTGTTTTCCCGTCCTGGTTTACATATAAATGCATCTTTATCGCCTCCTTATGCGACCTAACAAATTGTTGCCCCACCGTATTTTCTATGGAGCAAGGAACTTATTAATAAAATATTGTTGTCCCTTACCTGTGACCTTGGTGGTCTTTGTGGTAATATTGGCTCCGGCTCCGTTAATATAAGAGCCTTCTTTTATCTCAAATAAGCCCATCTCCATGGCTTTTTGAGTTGGCATATTTTTAGAGGAACCGCTTTTGATAAGGAATCCGTTTTCTCTCATCCAATCAAATAGTCTTTTCTGCCCGGTCTCAACACCATTTTGTCTTAGTAATTTTGCAAGTTCTCCAACCAAGATAGAGGTCTGACTTGCCGAGACTGCATCTGCGAAAATTTCTTTTGGCCGCATCCGTTCAACATCTTCAACCAATGCTGCATTATCGGATTTTAATGACTCAATAGTTTTATCTGCCATCTTCAACGCTCTAGCAAAAATCTGTTCAGGTGTGTTCCAAGCCTTTTCAAGATCGAGAAAATACTGTCTGTATAATCTGCCTTTTTCCGAACGCTGAATCATGCAAATCTGTTTTGCCATATCAACAGAAATTTGATAGTCCTGTAATTCCTGTTTTGCTAGGGTGTTAAATTCTTTACACCCTGTATAATCTGCATTTTCCTGAAAACCGTATTGAAGTTGTCTGTTGAACCATGACTGAAATCTTTCGCTTATTTCTAATCCCTTATGTAAATCTCTTGCGGAGACAGTCGGTTGCTCCGCATCGTAATTAATAGGAATTAAAGCTCTCATTTATTCGCCCTCTTTCTGTTCTTTAGATTCCTGTTTCTTGTTGCTAACCATCGCTTCACCCATTCCGAGCAGATAACCTTTATTAAATTCGGACATGTTAGGAATAGCTTTTGTCATTGTTTCAAGAATCTGTTTTTCTTTTTCTGACATCGTTCACACCTCACTTTCTATGGCTTTAGAAAATCAAAGTACTGTGTCCTCTCGCTCGTTGATTCTTCCGCTTAACAGCTTCTTGGTTGAGGAGTAAAGTTCCGATTGGTTCGGACTGTTTATTTTCTTCCAAAGTATAAACCCTGTGCTTTCTTGTCCTGCTGTTCCTGCTTTCTTCAACTGTTTTGCCGGGTCATGTTTATTCTTCACACACTCTGTCTGATTGTTTCAGCTTGACCACCATGTCACTTGCGTGTAGCCCTATCGCTTCACCCGGTCTTTCCTGCTTTCTTTGATTTTCTTGACCTGCCATCGTCAGCATCGGGCGGTCGTTCCCGGTGGACGGTCATTTCTGACCGTTTCGGCTAATTTGAAATGTTCTGCAATCCTGCAATCGCAAGTGCAAGTGATGTTATTCCGTTGTTTTCTTTTTTTGCTTGAGCCATTAAAGCTGAGTATATTTCGTGAGGTATATTCTTCGTACCGTTTAAAACTGCTAAACATTCATCGTAGGTTAATAAATTAATCATTTCTTTTGCTTGTTCAATATTTTCAAGCTTATCAATTTTCTTATTTGCTAAATCTTCTCTTGTTATCATGTTTTTCCCTCCTGCTTGATTGTTTTGTGTTTTGTTCTTATGCCACAATAATATACCCTTATAGAACATTTGTCAAGCATAAATTTGTTCTTTTTGAACATTTTGTTCTTATGCCACATTTTTATATTGCTTTTTACATTATAGTGCGGTATAATTAGTAACAGAAAGAAGGTGAATAAATGAAAGAGCGATTGAGGAAGTTAAGAAAAACATTAGACTTAACTCAACAAGAATTTGCTGACAAACTAAAAGTACCTAGAAATACAATTGGTGGGTATGAAGTCGGAAAAAGCAATCCTAGTGATGCCGCTGTAAATAACATCTGCAATATATTCAATGTTAATGAAGAATGGTTACGAACCGGAAACGGTGAAATGTTCATTGAATTAACAAGGGATGAACAGATTGAACATTTTGTTGGCGATGCACTAAAAAGTGAAGATGATTCTTTTAAGAAAAAATTCATCTCAATGCTTGCAGCACTGGATGAATCAGATTGGGAAGTTCTTCAAAAGATGGTGGAATTGCTACAGGAAAATAAAAAGGACTGATTACCTCAGTCCTAATAAAGCTTTGATATGTATGTAGATGAGTCTCAAGCAACGCTCATCTGCAATATCAAGCATTTCAATAATAAGTTTTTTGTAGTCCACATTATCAGCTCCTTATACAGAACGTATGTACGAAATCCCTTGATGTTATGATACACCATTTCATGAGGGATTTCAATAGTTTTATTGAACATTTGTTCTTGAAAAATATGGTTATCTTGTTACGATTATTATAACTCTTTTTCAGGAAAATGGAACGATGTGGAGACAATCGGACGGTTAATTGGACATTTATTTATTATTTATTTCAAAAAGGTCTGTTATCTGACAATTTAGACCGTCTGCGAGCTTTTTAAGCGTCCGAATTTTCGGGTTTGCATCCTCCCTCATATTTGCTTGTATAGTTGATTTTGGTACGCCAGATCTAATGGATAGTTGCCGGATAGATATATTTTTCTCATACATGATCTTAAACAATAGTATTTTCATGTCATTATTATCTCAATTTATTTTACAAAAAATTCACATTCTATTTATTTTCTTTACATTTTATTGTATAATCAAAGACGCTACTTATAAACTATACATACGTAAAAAGGAAGGAAAGAACTTATGAAGACTTGGAAATTAGTATCAGGAATCATCTCTATTGTGCTGTTTTTCTTAGTAGCATTTCAGTCTTGTGCTGCTGGCGCTGCTAACATGTTAGAGGAAAATGGAGAAGTCGGAGGAAGTGCCGGAATCTTTGTAGCATTTATGCTGCTAGTTGGCGGTATCGTCTCTATTGCTACACGAAAAGGTGGCAAAGGTGGAAATATCGCACTGATTATTATATTTGTCCTTGCTGCAATCATCGGCTTTGCTTTAGGTGGTAGCTATGGAGACTTAGCAATCTGGTCCGGCTGGTGTTTAATTTGTGCCGGTCTAGCAGTTGTTTCTTTGATATTCTCAAAAGAATCTAAATAATTATTTTTACGTCCTCGGAATTTTCCGGGGATTTTTTATTTAAAACCATAGGTTTTTTAGTATTAATTTTTTTATTTTTTCGTCTTGTATCTTCTTTTCTTTGTTTTTTTCGCTTTTTTTGATAAAAAATACCGAAAACCATAGGTTTTTAATTAAAAACCATAGGTTTCGTTTTTAAAAACCTAATTATCCTTATCCTTATAAATATCCTTAACCTTATCCTTATAAATAAAAAAGAATATAAAAGAAAAAGTTTTCTCTTTTCTTCTGTGTAAATTAAAGATATAATATTATTAATCAACAAAAGGAGAAGCTAACATATGAAAACACATGAAGAAAATTCTGCACAGCAACTTGATATGTCACTGACAAAAAAGTGGTTCAAGTTCTTTTTTCCAAAACCAGCTATATTGATTATGATTATATTCGGTTTTCTGTTATTTCGAGGAAAAATTGACGGAAAACCCATTTCTAATTTTCAAGATTGGATAAGGCTAATGATGTATTTCTATACTTTTACGATCCTGCCTTTTGATGTTGTCTGGGCAATTTTGAAGAAAATAGGACGTTTTATCATGAGCTGTGTGGAAGAAGCGCCACAAACTAATTCGGACGAATCTTCGCAGGTATCGTTTGATTTAGAGCAATGTTGGGGAGCGGATAAGCAAAAGTTATCAATAGCCGTTAAAAAAATTTTATCTTATTCTGAAAAGCGAGATGTTATACAGAATTCTGCAAAGAAAAAGCAATCTCCAGAAGCACGTGAAAAAATACTTAATCGGAAAATGAAAAATCTATCTGTAAATACATCGCCTATTCAAGATGACGAGGAGGAAGATAAGGATTTTCTCAGATTTCCCGAACCTCATTTTGAAGATGCAGCACATATGTTTTATACGCAATCAATTTTATATAAAAAGAATCCTACTATTAGTTTAGTTCGTCGAAATTATAATTTATTGTTTGCTAATGCAAATAAAATCATGCGAGAATTATGCGAAGCTAAAATCATTAAAGATTTAGGGGCGGAAGAATATAAATTTCTTGTCAATGATGAGCAAGAATTAAAAAAGTTGATTAATGATTATTATAAATTTCTTACAGAGGCCCCTATTGAGGAAGTAGCTAAAATCAAATCTAAAATTAATGAGAAATCAACCAAGGAGCCTGCTGAAATACCTGGCGCCGATGTTGATAGCCTTATTCGTGTAGATGATATGGAAGGGCATGAATTTGAGCATTTTTGCGCTGAGTTATTAAAGAAAAATGGTTTTAAAAACGTCCGGGTAACTTCCGGGAGTGGAGATCAGGGAATTGACGTACTAGCAACAAAAGACAGTATCAGCTACGGTATTCAATGCAAATGCTATTCGTCTGATGTAGGAAATAAGGCTGTGCAAGAAGCAATAGCCGGACGAGGATTTTATGATTGTCACATTGGAGCCGTCTTGACGAATCGTTTTTTTACCCAAAGCGCCCGCGAATTAGCGAAAAAAGAAAAAATTTTACTATGGGATAGAGCTAAATTAAGAAAGCTTATAGAGGATCAAAAAGACGAAAAGAGCAATATTTTATAGTCTTCTATTGCATACAGGTCGTTTACGTTGTATAATCAGCCTATAAATTTAAAAAATCCGGCGCAAAACGCACCGGATTCATGGTTACTTATCAACCGCAGGAACGGCTAATAATCACCGCAACAATTAGATTATAGCATACATCCTGTCGATTGTATAGGGTGTATTTTTTATACCCTTTTTAAACAGAAAAGGAGGCTAACAAATGAAAAAGAGAGTTGCGCTTTATGTTCGCGTAAGTACGCAGGAACAGAAAAAACATGGTTTGTCTGTGGATTCGCAGATTGCAGCATTGGAGGAATATTGTGCTGAGAAAAAATATACTGTCGTTGACGTGTATAACGATGCCGGTATCTCGGCAAGGAAAAAATACACAAAGCGACCGGGATTATTACGACTCCTTAACGACTGTGAGCAAAAGAAAATAGATTTAATTCTATTCACAAAATTAGACAGATGGTTCCGTTCTGTAGCAGATTACTATGAAGTGCAGAGTATTTTAGAGAAAAGCAAAGTGCCATGGCAGGCGATCTGGGAAGATTATGAAACAATCACGTCTCAGGGAATTTTTAAAGTAAACATTATGCTGTCTGTCGCACAGGCGGAGGCAGACCGTACAAGTGAACGAATAAGAGCAGTTATGGAATTCAAGCGTAAAAATAGAGAATATCTTGGAGGACCTGTTCCATTAGGATATATGGTAAAAGATAAAAAACTTGTTAAAAATCCAGAGACAGAGCATATAGTGAATGATATGTTTGATTATTATTTCTCAACTTTTTCAAAATATAAAACCGCCGATTATATATTGCAAAAATATCCAGAAGCAACCGAAATGAATACTCGTGGAAATATGCAATTGCTAATATCTAATCCAATTTATGCAGGAGCAGCTTATGGAATAGATGGATATTGCGATGCGTATATTACACAAGAACAGAGAAGGAAGATGCAAGAAAATTCAAACGAAAAGGTTTATTTGTCAGGAGTAAAAAGGACTTATATTTTTTCTGGTTTACTACGTTGTTCGGTTTGCGGCGCAAGAATGGGCGGTACCATGAATCATGGCAGTAAATCATATCGTTGTTTCAATCGCAAAATGAAGCATTATACCCTTGTTCGTTCCGAGAAAAAACTAGAAAAATATTTACTAGAAAATTTAGAGACTATTTTAAGCAACAAAATATATGTACTCGAACAAGCTAAAGAAGATACTCAAAATTATAAAATAGAAAAGAAGAAGCTTTTAGCAGAACGAGACAGAGTTAATTTAATGTTTGAAAAGGGACGCATAACAGAAGAATATTATGATTCGAGATACGATGAGATTTCAATAAGATTAAAAGAATTAGAAAAGAAAGACGATGCGCAGTCAGAAAAAAGCGAAAAATTAAAAAAATACCTTTCTGGAAATTGGAAGGAATTATATAAGCAATTAGACGAGCAGGGAAAGCAGGCTTTCTGGAAGAATATTATAGAGATTATAATTATATCTCGCGAAACTTTTATTGAGGATATTATATTTTTTTAGTTTTATTTACTGTAGTAACCACTGTAACCCATCTGCTTTTAATGCACTACCGGCATTGAATCCAAACCATCCAAACCAAAGAAGAGAGGCTCCGAGAACAACAGATGGAATATTATGAATACGATAGGTTGTATGTTCATAACCACGTCTTCTTCCAAGAATAATAGCAAGCACTAATGCACTGATACCTGAACTGATATGTACAACATCACCACCAGCAAAGTCTACAGAACCGATTGCCGCAAGAAAGCCGCCATCTCCCCATACCATATGAGTCATTGGGTAGTAAACAATAACAGACCAGATTGCTACAAAAAGAAATAACGCTTTAAACTTCATACGCCCTACCAGGGAACCAGTAATAAGTGCTGGCGTAATCATTGCAAACATCATCTGAAAGGCACAAAATACCAAATGTGGAATACTATCTGCATAAGGTCCTGCTTCCATTCCAACACCATTTAATCCAAACCAGCGAAAATCTCCGATAATTCCTGCATGGTTTCCACCAAAAGATAAAGAGTATCCAAAAAGTGTCCACATAACAACGGAAAGACCCATAATTGCCACACATGCCATAATTGTGTTACAAACATTTTTTCTTCTAACTAAACCACCATAAAAAAATGCAAGCCCTGGTGTCATAAAAAAGACGAGAGCAGCACAGATCATCATAAAAGCTGTATCTCCTGTATTCATAATTTATATAAGTCCTTTCTTCTCTTTTTTCTGATGATTCATCATTTTAATTTACTAAAGCTCTTCCGGAAAACAAAAAAGGCGCCTAAAGTATAATTGTTATACTTTAGACACCCTTGTCACGTTTCGAATAGTATCACATATTTAAGTGCTTTGCAAGAGAAAATTATAAAAAAGCTTATTTTTAGTTAATTTTATTAATAAAAATATACTATTCGCCTAATTTTTCAGACAATATGTTGGCTGCATCTTCTATACAGCCAGGACAGGAACGAAATACTTTACCGGTATCCATCCCTTTCAATTCCCGACAGATTGTCGATCCGTTTTTCTTACGGAATATCTCATTTAATTCTCGTACTTTCTGATAAGTAGCCGCTTTTGAAGTTGGTGCTTCAAGATTTCCACAACTATTAGCCATACCCATAACAAGTGCCATACCAGTAACTGCGCCGCAGGTACCATAAGTATCACTGACACCCAGCCCTAATCCTTCTGACACTTTAAATGCTGTTTTTTCATCAAGGCCTACCTTATCGCAAAATGCACAGACAATTGCTTGCGCACAGTTATAACCTTTCTGATGATACTCTGCCGCTTTTTGTGCTCGATTCATTTGTGTTCCTCCTTAGTAAATCATAGTTTTTTATAAATTATAACAGAAATTTAGATGTTCCGACAGATAATTTTTTCTTTGCGAACAGATTTTTTTCTTCCAGCACTTTTTTATTATTATACATTCTTCTCTTGATTTCCTACATTAATCGTCTATCGGTATGTTGACCATAAAACAACAAGGCGATATAATAAAATAAAAAGGGTGGAGGTATTTATGAATAAATATTTAAAACGTACTTTGGTTGTTGCCTCAGTCATGATTATTATATTTTCCATAATCATGCTCTGGCCGCTGCCTCTTCGCAAAGTACTTCGACAAGAAACAGATACGGCAATGACTGTCAGCCTGTCAGACAATGACACGAATATATCGTCCTTTTCTTTGTCTGCAAGTTCTGTAGAATACAGAAGAATTATGGAAATTCTCGAAGATTATTCCTACCATTGTACCTGGTACAGTTTCATCCCTCATGAATCTTTTACCGGTCATGGTGAAAATCTGATTATATACACTGGAAACAGCGGACTAGTCATTGATACAGCTAGCGGACGAGTTTTTGTCGATAGAGGAACTGCGGAACATACATACCGTATGAATTATTTAGGACAAAATGATTCGGCCAAACTGACAGCACAAATTAAGAAAGTACTAAAAATCTGAACAAGCGGTATGCAAACAGATAAAATAGAAAGACAAGATTTATAGTAAATTTTGTGTTTCTATTTTTTTGTGTTTCGAATTACATTGCAAATTACATTGAATGAAATAATAAAATAAAGAAACGCTACGCTCATTTTTCATGAAATACTTATAGAATAATTCTTATCTGATATTTTTTAGTGTATTTCCATTAATAAAACAGAATATTTTCGCTCTTTCTATACATACTATGAGTACTAAATTTTAGATTTTTTAAAGGAGATTACTATGGAATCAGATACAAAAAAGCTGACAGATACTACAAAACTTTTAAGAGAATGTGATGCAGGAACAAAGATGGCGATTTCTTCAATTAATGAAATTTTAGAAAAGGTTGAAGATACAAAATTAAGTGAGATTCTAACTAAGAGCAGAAATGCACACGAAGAATTAGAATCAGAGATTCATTCCCTGCTTAATTATCACAAAGAAGAACAAAAAGAACCCGATCCACTTGCAAAAGGCATGTCTTTTATCAAAACAAATGTCAAAATGGGAATCGATGAAAGTGATAAAACAGTGGCTAACCTTATTACCGATGGATGTAATATGGGAATTAAATCTTTAAATAAATATCTAAATCAATATGCCATGGCCGATGTGATTTCTAAAAAAATAACAGAAAAGCTGATTCGATTAGAGGAAAATCTACGAAAAGAACTTTCCGCATATCTTTAATATGTGTTTGAAAAAGCATTCTTGAATTCATATCCACAGTCTTACTTCTTACTATAACATGAAATCTCTATAGTATAAAATGATAAAGAAAAGCCCGTCGAAAGCGAAAAACCAAAGAACATACTCACTTTCGACGGGGTTATGCAAAATGCAAAGTACATTCTGTATTATATGTTTTTTCTCATATTTTTCAAGTACTATTGCACGAAATGTAAATTTTATGTCTTGAACAACCACATTTTTTATATTCCCTGCTTGTAAATAAGAAAAAGTATTATATAATATATACATCATTTAAAAACAATGATATATTTTTTAATAAAAAATGTATTTTACATGAAAGGACTATTTTATGATTTCAATTGCTGTCTGTGATGACAATGAGATTACCGCGCAGGAAATCTCAGAAAAAGTAAAACAATGCTGCCCTATTGAAGCGGAAGTTTCTGTATTTTATCACATAAAAGATATACTATTTTCTATTCATAATGAAAACAAGCTGTTTGATATTATCTTTATGGACATCGAATTTGATGTTTCCTCTGGAATTGAGGCATCAAAACAGATTAACGCCTGGCATCCAGACTGTCAGATTATATATATTACAAATTATACAAACTATTTTACCTCTGTTTATGAGACATCACATATTTACTATATTTTAAAGAAAGATATAGATACCTATCTTTCAACCGCATTAAAAAAGGCCATACAGCAGATAGCAAAGATAACCCAGTACTATTTGATTATCCAATCAAAACAGCAGCATATTCGTATTGCACAAAGTAAGATTTTATATTTAGAACGAATTATGCGTACTACAAATATTCATACCGCAGATACAATCTATCAGACACCAGAAAAGATGGATTCTCTTTTAGAACGTTTATGTCCCTGGTTTTGTCCATCTCACCGAAGCTATATCGTAAATGGACGGCACATCGTTAATTTAGACCGTCACCATGCTATCTTATCAAACGATACTTCTGTTCCAGTCAGCAGAACTTGTTACGAAAGTTTAAAAAAGACATTTGCCAGATGTATATGGGCAGATGGGATGTATTTTACAAATGAAGAAGCGAAAGGAGAGTTTTAATGATGCATAAAAAAGATATGATTTTTCTTTCAATTCTTATTGCCTGTTCAGAATCTGTGGTTCTATTTTATTTTTGTTCCGCTAAGTCACCTCGCTCATTCCTATGCATGATGATTTCTTATGCGATTCTTCTTATTTTCCCATTAAATATCTTTCTTGCATCTTTAAGAGAACACCGGACAGGAACTTCTCTTTCTACGTTAGAAACTACAGAAGAAAGTTCAAAGCAGCAACGCGAAATAGAACAGTTTACTCATAAGCAGCTCAAACTTCATAAAAATAATTTTACCCAAAAATTGAAAGAACTTTACATACTTTTAGAGCAAAATGATTTAACAACTGCACAAAAAATACTTGGTGAACAGATTCCTCTTAAAGATACCGATATCATTTGCTGTACCAACTCTATCGTTGATGGTATTTTACAAAGCAAAAAATCAGAATGTATCCAACATAATATTTCCTTTGAATATACGATTTTGTTTCCTGAAAAGAATGATTTTTCTTTTTCTGTTTTAATTAGTCTGTTTTCAAATTTACTTGATAATGCCATAGAAAGTTGCCAGATGGCTTCCTCGTTAAATCCTAAAATTGAATTATCAATTGATTATAAGGGGGATTTCTTAATTATCTTCATGCAAAATACAAAGGAAACAGCCTTGATTTTTAACTCATTAGCAAGAAAAACAACAAAATCAGATTCCCTTTCTCATGGATTTGGATTATCTATCATTGAAGAGATTGTAAAATCTTATGATGGATTTTGTGAGTGGGAAGATCGGGGAAATATTTTTGAATCTCGTATAATGCTTCGTTATCTTTTATAATACCACCGCAAACGAATATGTTTTATCTTGGAATATATTTGAAAAATGCTTTTTGCAGATTGCAGGAATGATTTTTCAAACACGCTCTAATTCTAACGATTAAAATGGTAAAGAAAGGATTTTTTATGACTTTAAACCAAATGTTTGATTTTACACCAGTTTATATTTATATTGTAGCAGCCGTTCAGCTTTTTATAGGATTCTCATTAAGTTTTGCCATTGGGCAGATTCTGCCCTTGCGTATTCGAGAATTTATGTATTACCTTTTTAGTTTTCTTTTTCTATTTATTCCTTTTCTATATGAAATTGCAACAGCCAATGTACAGTCTGGAATGAGAAGCTTTCTTTTTTACCTCGCTCTTCTCATCACAATTTTTTTATTTACCAAAGAATCTTTCTTAAAAAAATTATCGCTGTTTTTTATCCTGATTTTCTTTGATGGTATCTTAGAGATTGTTATTTGTTCTCTTTACTGGAAAGGAATCTGCGAAAAATTATTCGGTCTTCACTATACCCCGTATATTAATGTTCCTAATCAAAAAGTATCTACTATACTTATTTTCTTTTTACCTGTTGCCCTTGCCGAAATAGCATTTAACTTTCTCTTTCCTCTATTATGGAAAAGATATATTCGGTTTATTCATCTCACAACGTTTGTGGAAATGATTCTGCTTCCTGTATTATGTACAAATGGATTTCTTATCTTTTTACCTGAATTATTCGGAATGACCGGCTGGATTCTCTTGTTTTTTATTCTATTTGTTTTAAGCCTTTTATTTTTGCATGCGGCGACTCAAATTCCAGTCATCTTAAAACAGATTCGGGTTAATAAAGAAAAAAAGAAGCGAATTGAAAAACAAATATTTATTTACAAACAATATCAGGAACAAAATATTCTTCTTCGCAGGCAAAATCATGATATGAATAATCATTTACAGGCACTCTCCTTTTTACTGTCCCAAAATCGGATAGATGATATGAAAAAATATATTAAGGAGCTTTTAAAGGAATAAACTGATAATACATGTAAAAGGCTTCTGTTGCAAACCTTCTGTCGATTTGGTATACTTAATGTAAGTGTAGAACACACCAGAATTGTCAGCACAGGAGGATAGAACAATGATTAAGGCGACAAGCTGCGGTGGTGTTGTAATATTTCGGGGAAAGATACTTCTGTTATATAAGAATTATAAAAACAGATATGACGGATGGGTTCTTCCAAAAGGAACAGTGGAGGCAGGGGAAGAATATAAAGAAACTGCCTTAAGAGAAGTTCACGAAGAGACAGGAGTAAAGGCTTCTGCAATAAAGTACGTAGGAAAGAGCCAGTATACATTTAATACCGCACACGATGTAGTTGTAAAGCAGGTACACTGGTATTTAATGATGGCGGACAGCTATTACTCCAAACCTCAGAAAGAAGAATATTTTGAAGATTCCGGCTACTATAAGTACCACGAAGCATATCATTTGCTTCGCTTCCCTAATGAGCGGCAAATATTAGAAGATGCCTACCAGCAGTATATTGAATTAAAGAAAGCGGGATTGTGGGGAACAAGAAAGTATTTTTAATTCTGATTTCGTTTGAATAAGAGACACCCTTTAAAGGCAAATAAATCCCTATCTGTGACTTTAATCGTGGCGAGGAAAATACCTCATTCGGTATTTTCTCTTGCTCCGAGGTCACAGATAGGGATTTATTCGCCTTCAGAGGGCTATCTTTGGCTAGATTTAGTTTAATCAGAATATGGTTGGGAGAATTTGGGGATGACGCATGTAATTTAAGAAGGTACAACGAATTTGTGATAAAAAGAATTTTACTAAAAAGCTATGTGTATTGCCATTTCTGAAGATATGATTTTTCAAACACGCTCTAGTATAGTAAAAATAGAGTAAAAAAATAAGCTGTCTACTTTTTAGTAAGACAACTTTCTTTTAAAAAACATATTGAATGCCGCTGATGGGACTCGAACCCATATGGTTTCCCGTACGATTTTGAGTCGTATGCGTCTGCCAATTCCGCCACAGCGGCATATAGAAATTAGTCACAGCTAATGCAACCAACTTCTATATATTATCATCTGATTGTTATATTGTCAAGAAAAATTTATTGATTCGTCTGTGTAGATTCGATATCTGTTTTCTGACTATAATATTCTTTCATATTATTATTGTAATAAGAATCAAATACTCTTTTAGCAATCGGGACAGCATACTTACTTCCAGCGCCGACGTTCTCAACAAGAACACAAACAACTAAATCCGGGTCTTCTACATTAGAATAGCCAACGAACCAGGCATGTGCATATTTGCCCTCATTCTCTGCAGTTCCTGTCTTTCCTGCGGCAGTATATAAATCCGTATCTAAGTTATAACCCGTACCACTGGTAACTACTTCCCGAAGCATTTTCTGGAGCTTTTTCGCATCTTTTTCTGACATAAGATCGGCATAAATTTCAGGGATAGTTTCTTTTACCGTTGTTCCATCTGCTCCTTCTACATGGTCAACGACATATGGCTTCATCAAAGTGCCTTCGTTTGCAACTGCACACATAAGGAGAGCGTTGTGGAACGGCGTCATCAACGTATTTCCCTGTCCAATGACCGTTTGTGGGATTTCACTCTTGTCTGAATTTTGGGTTAATTCAAAACGACTCTTTTTTACTGCAAGATCAAAAGGAATCTCCTGATTGAACAGACATTTTTTATTTAGTGAAACAAAATTCTTTATGTCCAACTTACTACCTAATGTGACAAAAGCAGTATTGCAGGATTTTGCAAATGCCCTGTCTAAATCAACTTCACCATGTTCCTCATTTTCATAGCAGCTGATACGCACGCTATTAACAATCGTCTGTCCGTCACATTCATAACTAAAGTTCTTATAAGAGTTCGGATGTTCTTCCATGTATTCTAGCGCTGTCAGTACCTTATAGGTGGAACCTGGCGGGTAAAGCCCCTGCGTTGCTCTGTTTAAGAGGCAGCTTTCTGAAGAATCAGAAGTAATCTTATCCCAGATATCATCTAACTTATTCGGATCAAAATCGGGCTTGGAAACTAATGCTCTTACCTTTCCTGTTTTGGGTTCGATTGCCACTACCGCTCCCCTATAGTCCTCTAATGCTTCATAAGCGGCCTTTTGCAGACGGGTATCTAACGTCGTTATTACATTATCTCCGATATTCTTCTTGCTGGCAACACCGTTACTGAGCTGCTTCATCAGTTTTTCGTGTGATGTCAAAAGATCACTGTTACAAACAGATTCCAGTCCTGCCTTTCCATAACTGGTATATCCAATGATGTGTGCAAACATATTTTCGTAAGGATAGTGCCGTATCTCATCTCCAGCTTCATTATTCTCAGAATATGCAAGAATCTTCTGGTTCGCACTTAAAATCTGACCTCGTTTTGTCTGGTCAGAGAGAGAAGAATTTCTCTTATTATAAGAACTTTGCGCTACGCTGCTGCTATCCTTTAAGGTAAATTTCACCACATAGCCAATTAACCCCAGAAAAAGTGCGACAACAATAATACTTGTCTGTAGCATATAACGGTTCGTTTTTAATTTTTTCCCTCTTCTTGGAGTAAATAAGCTCTTTATATCAAAAAATAAGGTTTCCTTTTGATCGTGCCTGCGAGATTCTCTTCGTTCAGTCGTATTTTTTACGGTCACTCTCGTCCGGCTGCCCTGCTTGTTCTTCTTCATTCTCATCATCCTCTTTATAGGCAATGATAAATATGCCCTGCATAACTGCAAAAATTATTAATGTACTGGCTACAGAACTTCCTCCATAACTGATCAGTGGAAGTGTTACTCCGGTAGAAGGAATAAACTTAGTAACCCCTCCAATTGTAAGAAACACCTGAAAAATAAAGCAAATAGAAAATCCATATGCTAAAAGCTTGTAAAAGCGACCCCTCACGTCCATCGCAATTTTTAGGAAATGAATAAACACTCCCAAATAAATTAATATCAGACAAATTGCAAATAAAATTCCGAATTCTTCGGTAATTGCAGAGAAAATAAAATCACTTTCCACAATGGGAATATCATTTGGCCTGCCCTGTGTCAGTCCTTTCCCAAGCCAGCTTCCCGCGGCAATCGCAAATAAAGACTGCGTAATCTGATATCCGCTGCCCTCAATGACAGACCAAGGATCTTTCCAGGCAATAAAACGAACCCGCACATGCGCAAACAGCATGTACGCTAACTTTGCCGCAAGAGTGCCCGCTCCAATTCCTCCAAATAAATAAATTCCCCTTCCAGTAGCGACATAGCAAAGAAAAACATATACAACAAAATAGATTAATGCTCCACCTAAATCCTTTTCGCCAATTAATATGATAACATGGCATGCCGCAAAAATGCTCGTAAGAAGCATTGTTTTAAAATTCGGTGCTTTCGTAAGCATCGCTGCAATAAAAAAGACAAAAGAAATCTTAACAAATTCCGAAGGCTGCAAAGCAATCCCATGTCCCAAAGAAATCCAGTTCGTTGCTCCATTCTGTGAAGTACCAATTACAAATACACTAGACAAAAATATCAGTCCAAGGAGGCCATAAATCCATTTCAGTTTTTTGAGCCAGACAGCCTTTTCCATAAAATACGGAATAAATAAAACAATCAATGAAGTAGCCGCAGCAATAATAAATTGCTTTACTGCTTTATCAAATGACAGGCGTGTTAACATAACAAAACCAATCAAAAGCAAGAAACAGGTATGATTCATCAAAATTCGCGAACAGTCTACATATACTCGTGAATAGACAAAAATCAGCATCTTAAAAAATACGACCTGCGCAAGATACAAAAAAATAATCTTTGTATCCAAAGTTTTGGCAAATAATACACCATAACAGATAAAATGAAATACGAACATAAACAATTCCTGCCTGTCCATCCGCTTTACCTGTCGTTTCTCAGTAGAGGGAAGAAAAACGGTAAAACAGGTAATTGCGTAAATAACACCCATGATGACAATAATATAATTCGATCCTGTTGAAATCAAACTCACCATACTTTCATTCCCACCTTTCTACTCTATTCCATAATTCCAGTATGAATCTGAAGTATCTTTACTTTGTTCTTCTGTAAAATGCTGTTCTTTCCATTTAAGATATCTTTGTTTTACGGAAGATACTTCTGCTTCAGTAAGTTCAAATAAATCAAAGCGATGTCTCTTTATGTGAGAAGAAACCTCTTTGATATTCTCTCCGATCAGACTCTTCGGCTTATCCTGCCAAATAAGATTATAACAATCCAGGCAGTGTGTAGTTACTAAAAGCTTTCTTTTCTTTTTATCCTCAAGCCATAATCGCCCGGAAGTTTTATTACAATGCCCACACGTCTTTTTAAGGCACTGTGCTGACTGCATTACCGGTATTCTTCCATAAATAAGTAATTCAAAGTCAACTGTCTGCTGCTGTTCTTTATCCATTCCCTTTATCATGTCTGAAATTTCTTCTTCCGACAATTCAACAGGCAGCTCTCTTACGGTCATATTATCATAGAGTGCATTTGATTCCTGTATAGCCGAAGAATTCCAATGATAAAAAGAAGCCCCTGCAATCACTCTTGTAGTACATCCTTCTAACTGCATAAGAAATTCCATTTCATTTATAGTATATGCATAAATTCCATCCCAAATTGACAGAGAACAGATCTTTTTTAATTGATCTTCCAGCACATTATTACCTCGAAATACACGAGGAAGTGCAAGATACGGGCTTTTTCCAGCAGTCTTAATCTTTTCGCCCACATTTTCTAACTCTTTTTCCGAAAAAAATTCCCATGGAAGACAGATTCCATCAAAAAAAGTATCCTCACAATATAAAAATGCCTGCTTTATATTATATACACTTGCAATTCGCTCTTCCTGCTCTGAGTTTAGTTCTCGTTGTGCCTGATTCGGACAATCATAGCGCTTATTCATTAGATTCTGTTGATTATCCAATTCTTTTGAGGACAAGTTCTTCTCATAAAAATATTCTCTTTTTTCTGGCAGATTATCTACTCTATTTTTGCAGATGCGTAATTTTTCCTCTAAAAGAGCAAATCCGTCCTGACGAATTCTTTTTAAAGCAGACATTGGGAGAAAACATCCCTCATCTAAATTCACTTCAAAAGAAGTAAGTGTAAATGGTACATTACCAGTCTTGTGCATCTGCCGCAGGATATCTTCCTTCGTTACCGGCCTCTTTTCGGAACATTCGATAACCGGTCCTTCAACAAACACACTTTCTTCTCTGCAAAAAAGCTGGAGCATCAAAGGTTCGCCAACTTTTAGTGTAATATCTCCTGTCACAGGGTATTTTATCACGCCATTTAAAATATTTTTTTCAATGTGTGTAAGAAGTTCTTCATTCCTCCTGCGATATACAGGCATTCCAGGCTTAATAGATTGTGTGCGCGGAGCGTTCAGTGTCACCTGTCCTTTTAAAGAAGTACCCACATCTTTAGAAGGGACTGTAAGAATCACTTCATCCTGCCCATCTTTTGAAACAGGAATTACTAAAATATCTTTTGGATGTAATGTATCTTCAAAATGCATCCGAACTTTATTTTTAGAGACAGATAGAACTTTACCAACTTTTCTTCCAGTATTTTTGGGAGAAACAGCTGCCATCATGTCCTGCCCATTGTGCTTGTTCCAATATCCCTCTGTAAAACTGCCGCGACAGTATAATTCTTCTAAGGCATGTATATCCTCTTCTTCTGGTTGAAATTGTGCTCTTTGTCCCCAGTTTTCAGAAATCTTATCTAAATATTTGCGGTAAATTGCTGTAACTCCTGCCACATACTCCACATTTTTCATGCGTCCTTCAATCTTTAAAGAATCCACAGGAATTTCCATTAAAGACGGCAGCATAGAAAGAGAACATAAATCCTTTGGACTAAGAAGATATTTCGTATACTTTGAAGGATTTAATATCATTCCATCAGCATTCATCAGAGTATATGGAAGTCGGCAAGGCTGGGCACAGCGGCCGCGATTTCCACTTCTTCCGCCATACATACTGCTTAAAAGACATTGACCAGAGTAGCAATAACACAATGCCCCATGAACGAAAACTTCCACTTCAAGGCCAGTTTCTTTTTTTATTCTTTTTATTTCTGCCAAAGATAATTCTCTTGCTGGAACAACTCTGGTCATTCCCATGCGCTTCGCAGCAACAGCACCACGAAAATCTGTCACCGTTAACTGTGTGCTTCCGTGAATTTCCAAGTCAGGGAAATTCTCTCGAATGAATCGAACCGCACCAATATCCTGAACGATAACACCGTCTAAACCATTCTCATAATAAGGAAAAAGAAAGTCTCCTAATTCTTCAAAAAGCTCTTTCTCTTTCATTAATGTGTTCACTGTAAGATATAACTTACGTTCATGAAAATGTGCAAACTGCAGCGCCTCTATCATATCCTCTCTGGAAAAATTATGTGCATACGCTCTGGCACCAAACTTTTCACCACCCATATAAATCGCATCTGCTCCCGCTGCAACAGCCGCTTTTAAATGCTCGAAAGAACCTGCCGGAGCAAGTAATTCCGGCAGGTTTCTCTTTTTAATGAAATTCATTGTTCGTCTCCAGTCCAATAATCTGTTTTTGCAGCTCATTCACCTTTGCTTTATAATCTGCAACCAGCTTATTCGCTGCATCAAGCCGCATATCTTTATCGACAATCTGCTGCTTTAATTCATAAAGCTCCTGAGCTCTGTCCCGGCCATCCTGATTAAATACTTCAATCTCATCCCGAAGTTTAAAGAGTTCTTCTGTAATATTGAGCGCCAGCAAAATATCACGATATTCGGTGGAAAGCTTATTATATCCTGGCTGTTTTTTTAATTCTCTTATCTTGCCGTCAACATAGGAGGCAAGTTTTTGGAGATAGATATCACTTCCACCCGACAATCTATATACTTTACCGTCAATTACTACTGACAATTCACTTCTTTCTTCCATATCAACCCTCCTGTGATGCAAAATCTTTTAATAAATCTCCTCCGGTACCGGATATCCCATATGTTCATAGGCGAAAGCAGTTAAAGCCCGGCCTCTCGGTGTTCGCTTAATGAGGCCTCTCTGAATAAGAAACGGCTCATACACATCTTCAATCGTACCAGAGTCCTCTCCGATTGCTGCTGCTAGTGTATCTAAACCCACCGGTTTTCCCATAAACTTTGTAATCATCGCTTCTAAAAGGTTGCGGTCTGTCGCATCTAATCCCATAGAATCAACCTCAAGTAAATTAAGTGCCGTCTGTGCTACCTCATATGTGATCATACCGTCATATCGAACCTGTGCAAAGTCTCTTACCCGCTTAAGCAGTCGATTCGCCAGTCTTGGTGTCCCACGACTTCTTTTTCCAACTTCCATTGCACCGGCCTCATCAATCTTTACTCCAAGAAGTTCTGCTGAGCGTTCTACAATTACTTTCAATTCTTCATCTGTATAAAATTCCAGACGGTTTACAACTCCAAAACGGTCTCGAAGCGGTGCAGTAAGCATTCCTGCTCTTGTTGTAGCTCCTACCAATGTAAAATGAGGAAGCTCTAAACGTATAGACTTCGCTGAAGCGCCCTTTCCAATCATAATATCAATAGAAAAATCCTCCATTGCTGGATAAAGAACTTCCTCCACCTGCCGGTTCAGTCGGTGAATCTCGTCAATAAAGAGAACATCTCCATCAGAAAGTCCATTCAATACTGCCGCAATTTCTCCTGGCTTCTCAATCGCCGGTCCGGAAGTAATCTTCAAATTACTGTCCATTTCGTTTGCGATAATCCCTGCTAATGTTGTCTTTCCAAGACCCGGAGGGCCATATAATAATACATGGTCAAGAGACTCTCCTCGCATCTTAGCCGCCTCGATAAATACCCGAAGGTTCTTTTTTACCTTCTCCTGTCCTATATATTCTGATAAATTCTGTGGCCGGAGGCTGCCTTCTACCGCAATATCCTCCTCCATCAGCTCTGTGCTGATCATTCTGTCCATGTTATCACCTTATAAAAATGTTAATACTTTCTTCAATGCTTCTTTTAATAACTGTTCTGCATCTAACTTCTCTGCTTCCGGCACACTATGTACGGCACGATATGCTTCTCCATTCGAATAGCCTAATGCTACTAATGCCTGTACAGTATCCGCAATGCTGTCTCCTTCTGTAGAGGAACTCTGTGGCGCTGCTTCCTCTGTCCCTGAAACTGACTCTAAATCTTCTAGATTCAGCTTATCTTTCAGCTCGATGATCATTCTCTTCGCACCTTTGGGACCGATACCCGGTGTCTTAGCGATACTCTTCGCATCCTCACTAAAAACCGCATAATACAAATCTTCCACTGACATCGTGGAAAGTACCGATAATGCGGCTTTCGGTCCGATGCCTGAAATTCCAAGCAGAATCTGGAAAGTCTCTAACTCCTGAATCGAAGAGAATCCAAACAATGCCAACTGGTCTTCTCGTACATACAGATAGGTATGAAGCATCGCTTCCTCACCACTATTCACACCCTCAAGAACTCTTGACGGCACTTTTATCTGGTAACCAATTCCATGATTCTCTATCACAACAGAATCCTTCCCCTTATATGCAACTGTTCCCTTAATATATGAAATCAAATGAATTTCCTGCCTTCTTTTAAAATTGTTACTAGAGCGTGTTTGAAAAATATTTTCTGCAAGATGTGCATCACGCATTTTTCAAACACGCTCTAGAACTTATATTCTGACTTCTGACATGATACCATAATTCCCATCATATTACAACTCTTTTACTTTAAGCGCATTTACCCCTTTCTCGAAAATGTGTTTGACATATAAAACGTTCTCTGCTATGGTTATAACATTATTATACTAAGAATTTTTGAGACAACATATGTCATTCTGGAGGTATCATGTTAACGATTAATAAAATATTCCCACAAGAAAAGATTCCCGAAAAGACAGAATCTTTTTTATTTTTTGATATAGAAACTACTGGTTTTTCCAGAGACAACACCATCTTATACCTGATTGGCTGCGGATATTTTGCAGAAGAAGGATTCCAATTCATCCAGTGGTTTAATGATGACGGCACAAGTGAAGAAGAGATTCTCCTTGCCTTTCAAAATATTTTATCAAAAAAAGACTGGCAGCTTGTCACATTTAACGGCAACAGCTTTGATATTCCTTATTTAAAGAGGCATTACGACTTAAATGAACTAACCTGTGATATAGAAAAATATCCATCCCTGGATTTTTACCAGTTTTTAAAACCTTTTCAAAATCTTTTTCAGATGACACATGGAAAACAAAAAGACTGGGAACAGTTTCTTGGCTTAAATAGAGAAGACAAATATGATGGCGGACAGCTTATCGCTGTTTACAAAGACTACCTTATGTCAAAGGACGAAGACTTGTTACATAATCTTCTGCTTCACAATGAAGATGATTTACTTGGTATGAAATATCTTCTTCCGCTCTTTTCCTATCGTCAGATTTTCCTTGAGGACATCACTTTACAGAGAATCGCACCCACCAATAAAGTGTTTGAACGTGGAAATGGCAGCATTGCTATCTCCTGCAGACTTCCTCTCCCTCTGCCACAGCCATTAGAGGTATCTACCCCTATAGGAGATCTCTTTTCTGACAAAAAAGATTTGTCCATACTGACGATCACCCTTCCTTTTGTTGAGGACGTGTTAAAACATTTTTACAAAGACTATCACAATTATTATTATCTTCCAAAAGAGGAACGGGCGATTCATAAAAGTGTCGGCTGCTATGTTGAACGCCAATACCGCCGGGCAGCAAAAGCTTCTACCTGCTATGTCAAAAAAGAAGGAATCTTCCTGCCGCTTCCAAAAGCGCAGAAACATTTTGGAATACAGATAGAGAATTATCCTTATGAAAAGACTTTTCCTTTGTATAAGAGAGAATATAAGGAACTTCGATGGTTTGCAGAATTTGATGATGTATTCTCAGAAAAAAATACGGGGATTTCTGTATATTTGCGGGATATCATAAAAGAACTGCTGATTACTCGTATGGAATGTGATTTATAGGATAAGTAATTCTGCTACAGCCAAAGACAGAACCAGGAAAGAGAAAGAATCCCTATTTGTGACCTCGAAGCAAAAATTGGATGCAAACGTTTCCACGAACATTCAACCTGCCGCGACTAAAGTCACAAATAGGGATTTTTTCTCTTTCTTATTTCGTCAGCTTTGCCTAAAACGACTATTTCATCTCTTTTGCAAGAGCCACAATCTGCGCTTCGCTTGTTTCATCTACCGCAGAGCGAATTGTCACCGTTGTATCTGCAAATGTAATATTCTTGCTCTTCTCAAAAGCAGCCTTCATAATCTTTGCTGCCATCGGGGTCCAGCTTCCGTTCTCTACAAATCCAATCGTACGGTTCTGATAGCTTCTCTCTGTCAGATGGTTAATGAATTCTTTCATAAATGGGAAAATATCTCCGTTATATGTCGTTGTGGCAAGAATTAACTTTCCGTAACGGAATGCATCTTCTACAGCTTCTGCCATATCATCTCTAGCAAGATCTGTAACAACAACTTTTGGACAGCCTTCTTCTTTTAACTTCTCAGCTAACAGTTCTACAGCCTTTTTTGTATTGCCATAAACAGAAGTATAGGCAATTACTGTTCCCTCTGTCTCCACCTGATAGGAAGACCAGATGTTGTATAAGTTCAGATAATGCTCTAAGTTCTCAGTTAATACTGGTCCATGTAATGGGCAGATTGCCTTAATTTCAAGGGAGCCAACCTTGCCGAATAACTTCTGTACCATTGGGCCATATTTGCCAACGATACCGATATAATAACGGCGTGCTTCACAATCCCACTCTTCCTCTACATCTAATGCACCAAACTTACCAAAAGCATCTGCAGAGAAGAAAATCTTATCTGTTGTATCATAAGTCATCATAACTTCTGGCCAGTGAACCATAGGAGCCATAACAAAAGTAAGGTTATGCTTACCTGTACTTAAAGTCTCTCCCTCTTTTACGATAACCTGACGGTCTGCAAAATCTGTTCCAAAGAACTGCTTCATCATAGGGAAAGTCTTTGCATTACCAACAATCTTTGCTTCTGGATACTTTTCAGCAAAGTTAGCAATATTAGCCGCATGGTCTGGTTCCATATGCTGCACGATTAAGTAATCCGGAGTTCTTCCCGCAAAAGCCTCCTCCAGATTTGCAAGCCACTCATCCTTAAAATGTGCATCTACCGTATCAAATACTGCAACCTTCTCATCAAGAACAACATACGAATTATATGCCATTCCGTTCGGTACATCATACTGACCCTCAAATAAATCTACTTCATGATCATTCACACCAACATAAATAATATCTTCTGTAACTTTAAACATGTAATCACCTCATATTTCTGATTATTGTAAAAAAATATCACTACGTAACCACCACAATTTTCTATGTGGCACAGTTCCTATTATATAAAATTTAATAGAAGTATACAAGACAAATTTTACCTAACTTGCAAACTGACTGTTATACAGCTTCGCATAGAATCCATTCTGCTTTAACAACGTCTCGTGATTTCCCTGCTCGATAATATGCCCGTCTCGCATGACCAGAATCACATCCGCATTCTGAATCGTAGATAAACGATGTGCTACGATAAAGCTTGTTCGTCCGGCCATCATTTTCGCAAACGCATTCTGAATCTTTTGTTCGGTACGGGTATCAATGGAGGAAGTTGCCTCATCAAGAATCAGCATAGACGGAAGGTCAAGCATTACTCTTGTGATACAAAGAAGCTGTTTCTGCCCCTGACTCATTCCTGCTCCATCTTCTGTAATATATGTGTCGAGTCCCTTTGGCATTTTTTTAATAAAGCTGTAGGAATGAGCCTCTTTTGCCGCAGCGATAATCTGTTCGTCACTAAAGCCTTCTCGTCCCATCGTTATATTATCACGGATTGTTCCACTTCGAAGCCAGGTATCCTGTAATACCATACCGTAGGAAGTTCTAAGGCTCTCTCTCGTAATATCACGGATATCCGTTCCCTCTACCATGATTTTCCCTTTATTTACATCATAAAAACGCATCAAAAGATTAATAATTGTTGTCTTTCCGCACCCGGTAGGTCCGACAATCGCAATACGCTGTCCTTTTTTCACATTAAGATTAAAGTCTTCAATCAGGCGTTTCTCTGTGGTATAGGAGAAGTTTACATGAGAAAGTTCGATATTTCCCTCTGGATTTGCTAGAACAAGGGCATCTTTCTTATCATCGGTTTCCGGTGTTTCCTCAATGAGTTCAAAAATACGAGCCGCACAGGCTAATGCGTTCTGCAATTCCGTAACTACACCAGATATCTCATTAAATGGCTTTGTATACTGATTTGCATAGCTTAACAGACAGGTAAGCTGTCCAACGCTAAGTCCCCCGCCAATGGCAGTGAGTGCACCGCTTAATGCCACGCTTGCATATACAAGGCTGTTGACAAAACGGGTAGACGGATTCGTAATAGAAGAAAAGAAGATAGCTTTTAAAGAATATCCCTGTAACTTATCATTCACAGCTGCAAAACGTTCTCCGGCTCTCTTTTCATAGCCAAATGCTTTTACAACCTTTTCTCCTTCAATCATTTCCTCAATCAATGCTGTCTGCTCTCCTCTTGTCTCTGACTGCAATTTAAACATAGAGTAAGTGTGAGTTGCGATAAAACGGGCAACTAATAAAGAAATCGGTGTCAGACAGACAACCAAAAGAGCAATTCCTACATGGATGGAAAAAATAAATCCAAGCGTACCAAGAATCGTCACAACTCCAGTAAAAAACTGGGTAAATCCCATTAAAAGCCCATCGGCAAACTGATCAACGTCGGCAATAACACGACTTACTACATCTCCATAAGAGTGTCCATCAATATATTTAAGTGGCAGCTTTTCAATCTTTTTCATTGCCTCATTACGGATGTCTCTTGTTACATGAAATGTAATGTGGTTGTTACAGATATTCATGATCCACTGTGTGATTCCCGTAAATAAAATAACTGTCGCACCTTTTTCTAATATTTTTGCAATCGCCGCAAAATTTACCTGTCCTTTTTTAATAATAAAATCAATCGCATCTCCGACAAGGATTGGTACATATAATGTACCGGCAACGGTAAGTGCCGCCATAAGAATCGATAAAATCAGAAGGAAACGGTAGTTTTTTAAATAATGCCACACTTTTTTTATTGTGCTTTTTCTTTTGCCGTTTGTATTTTGCTGTGCCATTTACGCTTCCTCCTTCTTAAACTGTGTCTCATAAATTTCACGGTAAATATTACAGGACTTAAGTAACTGTTCATGCGTTCCCTGCCCTGCTATCTTTCCATCATCAAGCACTAAAATCATGTCAGCATTCTGGATGGAGGAAGTTCTCTGTGACACGATAAATACAGTCGGTTTTCTCTTCATATCCTGAATTGCTTTTCGAAGCCTGGCATCTGTTGCATAATCAAGGGCAGATGCACTGTCATCCATAATGAGGATATCTGACTGTGGCACTAACGCTCTTGCTAAAGTAAGGCGCTGTCTCTGTCCACCAGAAAGGTTTTTACCGCCCTGTTCTATCTTCGCATCAAGTCTTCCTTCTTTTGTGTCAACAAATTCCTTTGCCTGCGAGATAGCAAGTGCCTCTTCTATCTGTTCTTCTGTCGCATCTGGGCAGCCAAAAGTCAAATTATCCCGAATCGTTCCGGCAAAAAGCTGTGCCTTTTGTGGAACAACAGAAATTGTGTTTCTTAAAGATCCATAAGTATAATCCTGTATATTTTTCCCTGCAATATCTACCTCTCCCTCACTCACGTCATAAAATCTTGGAATCAGATTGACAAGTGTAGACTTTCCAGAACCAGTACCTCCAATAATTCCAATGGTCTGTCCTGGCATTGCCTTAAAGGAAATATTCTCCACAGCATGATCTCCGCCTCCGGCGTAAGTAAAGGAAACGTTTTTAAATTCTACCGCAGGAGTGGTATTACCTGCAGCAGCAACTGTTTTTGTTCCTTCTTTCATAGATGGCTCAATATGAAAAACATCCTGAATACGATTAAAACATGCCATCGCTTTTGTCACGGAAATAATGAGGTTTGCCAGCTTGATAAGCTCTACAAGAATCTGGGACATATAGTTATAAAGCGCAACAACCTGTCCCTGTGATAACGTACCAAGACTTACACGAACCGCACCGGTATGAATCAATACCAAAATAGCAAAGTTGATAATAATAAAAGTCAGTGGATTCGTAAGTCCTGATATTTTTCCAGCAAATTTCTGTAAAGAAGTAAGTTCTTCATTCTCTGCTAAAAACTTATTATATTCTGCCTGTTCCTGATGAAAAGCACGAATCACACGCACACCTGTAAGATTCTCTCTTGTTGTTCCAAGAATTGTATCGAGTCCTGACTGTACCTTTTTATAAAGTGGCTTTGTAATAAACATGACACCAAATACAACGATAGACAATAAAATGATTGCCACAACAAAAATCATCGCAGCCTTCACATCAATCGTAAATGCCATGATCATCGCACCAAATACAATAAATGGAGACCGCAGGAACAGACGAAGTACCAGATTGATTCCGTTCTGCACCTGATTAATATCACTTGTCATACGAGTAATCAATGTAGATGTTCCTACCATATCCATCTCCTCATAGCCTAATGTCTGAATATGGGTAAATAATTCATAACGAATCCCTGTTGCCGCTCCAACAGCAGACTTTGCCGCAAAATACTGTGCGGTAATAGAACATGTCAATCCCACTGCTGCTAATACCAGAAGAAGCAGACACATTCTTATGATATGCCCAGAATCTTTTGGAACAATACCATCGTCAATGATCGATGCAACAACCAATGGTACAAATAATTCAAAGAACGCTTCTAACATCTTAAATAAAGGAGCCAGAACACTTTCTTTTTTGTAGTCTTTCATAAAGTATAATAGTTTCTTCATAAAATCTTTCTTTTTCATCCTTTCTCTTCAAAATTTTATGACTATATCAATCCCATGTACAAAATCGTATCTATAATAAATATTCTCTTTTATATTCATGGTTATCTGCCATAAATCTCCCGTTACAGTGTAGCATTTTACTCTTTCTTTTTAAAGGATTAATTTTAAAGGATTAATAATGATAAAACTTTTTAATACCTTTGTTTGAAAAATTGTCGCTAATATGTTATACTAATAACAATAAGTGAATTTATACGTTTATTGAGGTGATTATTTTGAAGGAAAAAAACAACGAATCTGCTGAAAACTATTTAGAGACTATTTTAGTTCTCAGTAAAAGACTTCCTGTTGTTCGTTCCGTTGATGTCGCTAATCAGCTTGATTTCAAAAAATCAAGTGTAAGTATCGCTATGAAGAATCTTCGCGAGAAGAATCATATCACTGTAACAGATGCCGGATATATTTATCTTACAGAATCTGGAAAGGCAATTGCGGATATGATTTATGAGCGTCATCAATTACTTACATCATGTTTAGAAAAATTAGGTGTTTCTGCCGAAATTGCAGAGAAAGATGCCTGTAAGATAGAACATGTTATCAGTAAGGAAAGCTTTGAGGCAATCAAAGAGTATGTGAAGGCGAACATTAGGTAAATGCTGAATGAATGTCAGTGACTGCCGAACCCAGAGAGAAGGAATAATAAAAAGCTATTGCAGTGTTTATAGTGAACACTGCAATAGCTTTTTTATTATTTATAATATTTTTGTCATATCCATTAAGGAACAGTAATATTGTCTCCAGTCTTCTTTTTCCTGCATATAGAATACTTTAATGTATACGGTGAGTTTATCGGTTTCTGTTCTTAAGAGATGGAGCATACCATCTGCACCGGATACTGGATTCAGGAAGGAGTTTTCGAGCATTTCGTTGAACTGGCTGCGTTCTTCTGCTGGAATCCGCGCTAAAAATTCTTTTTGAATGTCTTCTTTGAAGTGTTCTGCTCCAATCATCTGGAAGTACTGTTCATTGACGCGGGTTACCTTTATCTTGCCACTCTGTACTTCAAAAAAAACAACTGGGCCAAGTACATTATTGAGCATACTGTCACTGACAAAATTTGAATCAATGAACTCTCGGATATGCATCGGCTCTACCTGTTTGTAAACAATTCCCTGTGTATCAATTCTTCTATGGTCGCTCAAAAGTTCTTCAAATTTAGGAATTGGAAGGGGTTTATAATAATAAAATCCCTGTGTATAGCGATAGCCAAGACCTTGTACAAACTTCTCCTGACTCTCATCTTCTACTCCTTCAACAACAATCGGGAGATGTAACATACTTGCCATATTTACGATGGCTTCTAATATATGTGCACTTTTTTTGCGTTCCGCCTCCTCAAAACGAAGGAAACGCATATCGAGTTTTAATACATCAACAGGTATATTCTCTAACATATTTAAAGAAGAGTATCCACAGCCAAAGTCATCCATCATAACAACTAATCCTCTGCTTCGCAATGTATTTACTGCACTGGCAATCCGGTTATTATTCTCTGTGTAGGCACTTTCTGTAATTTCTACTTTAATCAAATATTTCGGAATCTGATATTTCTCCATCAAATCAAATAAATAATCCGGGACATTCATCGAAAAAATGTCGATGCGGGATACATTAATAGAGATTGGAACCGGAGAATGTCCTGTGTCAATCCAATGTCTGAGCCACTGACAGACCTTTTCCCAGATATAACGGTCCAGACGGTCTATCATCTTATTTTTCTCTAATACTGGAATAAATTCACCTGGTAAAAGGAACTCTCCATCCTCTTTCTGCCAGCGGACCAATGCTTCGGCACCGACAATCTGTCCTGTCATAATATTACACTGCGGCTGGACAAAAAATGTAAATTCTTCGTTTTCCAAGCCCTTCTCTATCTCTGCTAACAGATAGACTTCCTCTTCTAAACAGGATTCCATCTCTAAAGTATAACGACAGATATGCCATTTATAATCTTCTTCTGCATGAGAGCGCGCCAGCATGGCACGATCATACATTAATTCTGGCTGTATCGAGGTATCTTCTATCGTGTATACACCAAATAATGGAAAGAATACAGATGTGTTATTCCACTTGCCAAGCTTTTCTATAATTTTTTCCCGTATGCTACAAAGTAATTCATCACTGTCTGGCAAAAGAGCAACAAAATTATCTCCGCCTAAATAGGCATCAATTCCATCATTCTCCATGGTACTCTGTTTCAAACAGGCACAAATATAGCGGATAACCTCGTCTCCGGAACTTCTTCCATACAACTTATTAAAGAGGCGAAAATGTTCAATATCAATTGCCGCTATACAATATGTATTCGGAAGAAGCTTTGGTAGTTTCTTCCGAAGTCCATCCATAAAAGAATGGTTATAATAATAATCGCTTAAACTTTTACTATTCATAATCCCTCATTATCGGTCCTGTAGTTTTTTTACAATAGTTCTGCTAACTAGTCGTTGCTGTTTCATCACTGTATTTCGTTATAATATCATAACGCATACTAGTTCTACTATAATTTTCTTATATTTTGCAATATCTCTTACTGAAAAATTCACTTTTTTTATTCTAACATACTTTCTGCAAATATTCCATAGCCCATTTGCGGATTATCAATTAAAACATGGGTGACTGCACCAACAAGTTTACCATTTTGTAAAATAGGGCTGCCGCTAAGTCCCTGAATAATTCCGCCAGTAAGAGTAATCAGTTCGGAATCTGTCACCCTGATTTTTAACGTTTTTAAAGAATTTTTTTCGTGAAAGAATACTTTTTCTATTTCGATGGAATAATCTTTGCTTTTTCCACTGATACTGCTTCTAAGATATGCTTTTCCTGTTTTCACTTCTGATTTTTTTGCAATACTTATTTTTTTATCTGTAAAAAATTCTTTTTTGTTTTCTGTTATTTTTCCCAAAATTCCTCCGTTCGTATTCGCATATATCTCTCCAAGATAATTTTGCGGGCTATAATCAATCGTGCCGATTATTTCTCCAGGCATTCCTGATTTTCCCTTCAAAATCGAAGATATATTAGTTCGATACGCACTTCCACCCTCAATTAAAAAGCGGACACCAATATCTCCGTCATTAATTCCATGCCCAAGAGCTGCAAAAGTCCCATCTTCTCTTATAAAAGTAATCGTACCAATTCCCTGCGTATCATTTCGAATCCACACACCAATTTGATAACATTTATTTTTTGCAGAATATACGGGTTGTACTTTCACCTTTATCTTTTTGTTCTTACGCTTTAGTGTCAACACCACTTCTTTTTCTCCATTTTTCTGCAATAAGCGTATAAATTGCTGCTTTGTTGTGATATTCTGAGCGTTTAGTTTCAGAATATAATCCCCTGCTTTTATTTTACAGGATGCCGGAGAATTTTTCCCGTCAATCTGCTGGAGTCCTAATACAAGAATTCCTTCCGTTTTTATATAAATTCCGATTGGCATCCCTGATGCATACACTTTTTCCTCGCTTTTTTGCCCGGTTAGTCGTTTCCCCGTCTGAGATTTTGCCGAAACGGTTTCCTTTTGTGTAGAAAACACAGCTTCTGTCTGTAAAACGTGTCCATATTGCCCCATGATAGTTAGTATAAATACTAACAATACAATGTAAAACTGTTTTAATTTTTCCCTCATAAAAAATGCCCCCATATCTAAATTTTCACTTAGTATGGCAGGCATCTTCCTGTTTCAAACAGGCATATTTTACTGTTTTGCCAAAGCACGCATTTCTCTTGCATTTTGTAAAACGGCTTCTGTAATTTTCACTCCGCCTAACATTCGTGCAAGTTCTTTTACCGATTCTTCTTCTGATAATGGGTAAATATTACTGATTGTCGAATTGGCATCACTTGTTTTTTCGATTAAATAATGCGAATCTGCCATTGCAGCAATCTGCGGCAGATGTGTGATGGCAATAACTTGTCTTTTTTTTGCAATATAAGCAAGTCGTTCTGAAACTTTCTGTGCCGTTCTTCCACTGATTCCTGTATCTATCTCATCAAAAATCAATGTCTCAATATTTTCTTCATCTGCTAAAATAGACTTGATTGCCAGCATGATTCTGGACAACTCACCACCAGATGCAATCTCATGAAGCGGTCGTACTGCCTGTCCTGGGTTTGTAGAAATCATAAAGCAGACATTATCCTTTCCTAATGCAGAATAGTGTTCTGACTGTTCAAAAGCGATTTCAAAGACAACATCTAAAAAGTTAAGATCTAACAATGCTTCTTTAATTAATTTTGTTAACGGAATCGCTGCCTCTTTGCGCAAAGCAGTCAATCTCTCACACTGTATATCCAGTTTTTCCTTTACTTTAGATAATTCCCTTTTTATTTCAGAAATATACTCTTCATAATTGGAAAGTTTTTCATATTTTTCAACACTGTTATCATGATATTTCTGTATTTTCTCTATAGAATCTCCATACTTTGCTTTCAAATGATTAATCAGATTCAAGCGTTCCTCTATTTCTGCAAATTGCTCTCCATCAAATTCCATGGAATCAATATAACTGGAAAGTTCTCTGTTAAAATCATTCAGCAAAGAATCAATGGTCTGCAACTGCTCTGTTAGTCCCCTAGCCTCGGCATCAAGATTAGACACCGTATAAAGCCTTTGTACGGCCAAACCAATGAGATCACCCGCACAACCGTTTTGCCCTGCTGTCACTTCATGAACAGCCGCACAGTCAGAAAGAATTTCTTTTGCATGGGATACTTTCTGGTACTCCGTTTCAAGAGATTCATCTTCTCCAGGGCGAAGTTGCGCTTCCTCAATTTCCTGGATTTCATATTTTAAAAATTCCATCTCCCGAATTCTTTGTTCCTCTCCCATATTTTGTTCGGAAAGTTTCTTTTGAAGTTCCTGATACTCATGATATAAGGAAGCGGTCTTTTCTTTTACAGGAGCAATTACACTTCGATGATAACTATCAATAATTTTCAAATGATTCTGCGGTTTTAAAAGAAGCTGGTTCTCATGCTGTCCACTTAGGTCAAGAAGAAGCGGCGAAAGTTCTTTTAATCTGCCAATTGTAACACTGATATCATTTACCTTATTAATAACTCTGTTATTGGTAATCCTCCTTGATATAATAATCTCTCCATCTTCAAATGGAATCTCAAATTCTTCCATCTTTTTTTGGACTGCCTGGCTTTTTGTGTGAAATATCAGTTCAATAAGTGCACTGTCACAGCCATGTCTTATCATATCTTTTGGTATTTTCGCACCAAGCGCAGATTGAATCGACCCAATAAGAATCGACTTACCTGCACCTGTTTCTCCTGTAAGTATATTGAGATGATCTGTAAAATCTACCTCTGTTTCCTCAATAAGTGCCAGATTTTTAACGTGTAAATTTATGAGCATAGCACCCTCCGATGTTAACGATGTCCCTTCATAATCGTGTCAATTTCCTTCATAACTTCCTCCACCATAGGGGTTTCTTTCACCACGCACATAATCGTGTCGTCCCCGGCAATACAGCCAAGTACTCCATGAAGAGAAATAGAATCAATCGCCGCGGCACATGCCATTGCCATGCCTGGAACTGTTTTGATTACTAATATATTTTCTGCATTATCCATGTGAAGAATTCCCTCAGACAATACTCTTTTATACTTGCTAGAAACATGAATATCCTCAGTCTGAATCGGTGCATACTTCTGTTTTCCATTTGCACCGGTAACTTTTGTGAGTTTTAATTCACGAATATCCCTTGAAATCGTCCCCTGCGTCGAAGAAAATCCTGCTTCTGACAATTTTTTGGTCAGTTCTTCCTGTGTTTCTATATCATTTGTCCGAATAATCTCCAGTATTTTTTCCTGTCGTTTTCCCTTCATTCTTATCTCCACTTCTTTTTATAAAAGCTTCTCCTTTAAAATCTGCACAAAGCTGACTTCCGTTGCTTTAATAAACGGTGTTACTTCCTGTGATTTATATATCTTTACCTGATCTCCCGGAACAATGCTTAACCCTTCTCTTCCATCAAAGGAAATAATAGCCTCTTCCTTAATATTACTTCTTATCTGTTCTACTTCCACCGTAACCACATCTTCCTTGGCAAGTACAATACTTCTCGCAGTAAGAGAATGTGGGCAGATTGGGGTAATCACAAAGTTCTTACAAGTTGGATTAATAATCGGGCCGCCAGCAGACAAGTTATAGCCGGTAGAACCAGTTGGTGTACAAACAATAACACCATCTGCCCGGTAGCAGTCAATTGTTGAGCCATTAATACCCACTTTTAAACCGATAACTCTCGAAGCTCCACAACGGTTAATATTAAAGTCGTTGAGAGCGATATATGTTGCCGCTTTTTCCCCCTGCTTATACACTTCTGCTGTAAGCATGATACGATTCTCTACCTGATATTGGTCTTTTAATAATAAATCCAATGTCTTTGATAGATCAGCAAGATTCACGTCGGCAAGAAAGCCAAGTGTTCCAAGATTAATTCCAAGTAACGGAATCGTATTTCCAACAAGCATTCTTGCAGCAGCCAAAATGGTACCATCTCCACCAATAACAAGAATACATTGTGTCCCCTCTGGAATATCTATAGAAGTAACGTTTCTGTTATACTGGTCATATACGTTACATACTGCACCCATTCTTGTAATATGATGTTTGATCTGTTCTGTAATTTCAAGATTAATATCTTTTTGCTTATTTGCAATAATTAAAAAATTATTCATGCTGTCTATTTCGCCGCTTCACGATGAGACAACGACTGATGGGATGCCGCAACAACATCCGGTATCATCTCATCACTAATCTGGCTTTCCTCCGGTCTGTTTAATAAATGCAGTAAGTACTCTATATTTCCCTCTGGTCCTTTAATCGGTGAATAATCAAGATGCAGCAGTGAAAAACCAAGTGTTAAGGCAAAGTCCATAATCTGCTTTATAACATCTTCATGTACTTGTCGGTCTCTTACTACACCTTTTTTCCCTACCTTTTCTCTTCCTGCTTCAAACTGTGGTTTAATAAGACAGACAACCTGTCCATCCTCTTTTAAACACGCCTTTACTGGTGGAAGAATCTTTGTAAGAGAAATAAAGGAGACATCAATAGAAATAAAGTCGGCCAGTTCTCCAATATCTTCCGGTTTCACATAACGCATATTTGTCTTTTCCATACAAACAACACGTTCATCATTCCTGAGTTTCCAATCAAGCTGTCCTCTTCCAACGTCAACAGAAAATACTTTTGCGGCTCCATTCTGAAGCATACAGTCTGTAAATCCTCCAGTAGAAGCCCCGACATCCATACAGATTTTATCTTTTAAGGAAAAGCCGAACTGTTCTACAGCTTTCTCCAGTTTTAAGCCACCACGACTTACATAGCGAAGCGTAGAACCGTGAATCTCAATAGTTGCGGCAGCCTTCTCATCAAAGGTGCTTCCGGCCTTATCTTCTCGCTGGCCGTTTACGAAAACGACTCCTGACATGATCATCGCTTTTGCTTTCTCTCTCGACGCAGCATGTCCCTGCTCTACTAACAATACATCCAAACGTTGTTTCATTCTAATTCATCCTATCTATTATCGACTTTACAATGGAATCCGCATTGATTCCGGCTTCTTCTCTTTGCTCATTCACAGTGGCATGACCCACAAAATAATCGGAAATACCCAGAGTAAGAAGCTGATTCTTGCATACATTTTTATGGAGAAAAGCAGAAACCATCTGCCCATATCCTCCGATTAACTGATTCTCTTCTACAGTAACAATAAGTGAATATTTTTTGGACAGTACATGCAGCATCTCTTCATCCATTGGGCGAATAAAACGAACATTTACAAGCCCCGGATTATATCCCTGACTTTTAAGAAGCTGCACTGCTTTTTCACATTCTTCCATAATATTTCCTACTGCCAGGATTACGACATCTTGTCCCTCGTAAATCATTTCACTCTTTCCAAGTTCTATCGGAGCATTATATTCAGATAAACCATCATATACACTACCTCTTGGATACTTCATAGCGATTGGTCCATTATACTCTAAGGCAAACTTCATCATTGCTGGCATCTCTTTTTCATTCTTTGGAGCCATCAATACCATATTTGGAATATGACTCAAATAAGAAATATCAAAAATTCCCTGATGTGTCTCTCCATCTGCGCCTACAAGACCGGAACGGTCAATGCCAAAAAATACAGGAAGCTTCTGGATACATACATCATGAAGGACCTGATCATATCCTCTTTGCAGAAAAGAAGAATATACCGCAAAAACCGGACGCATTCCCTGCGCAGCAAGCCCGGCTGCAAAAGTAACAGCATGTTCTTCTGCAATACCAACATCAAAAAAGCGCTTTGGATAATGCTTTTTAAAAGCTTTTAAACCTGTGCCAGATGGCATAGCCGCTGTGATTGCCACGACCTTTTTATTCTCCCTGGCTAATTCCACCAGGCTCTCAGCAAATATATCTGTGTAGGTCTTTTTCGTTTTCTTTGCTAAAACCTCTCCGGTCTCTTTATCAAATGGCCCGATTCCATGAAACTTTTCTGGATTCTTCTCGGCATACTTATATCCCATTCCCTTTCGGGTAATCGCATGAATCAAAATAGGGCCTTCGTGCTGTTTCGCTCTATTGATCGCGTGAATCAGTTCATAAATATCATGGCCGTTTACAAGTCCATAATACGTAATCCCCATATTTTCAAATAGCATTCCTGGAATAAAAAGCTGCTTGATGGAATCTTTTGATTTCTTTAATGTTCTCGCAACACTTTTTCCTACACCGGGAATATTATTTAGTGCATTTTCTACATTCTCCTTAAACTCACTGTAACTTCTTCTAGAACGCAAATCGTTTAAATAACGGCTCATTCCCCCAACATTCTCTGAAATCGACATTTTATTATCATTTAAGATAATAATCATGTTCTTCTTTTCTCTTCGAAGAATTGATAAATTATTCAGGGCTTCGTAGGCCATTCCACCAGATAAAGCGCCATCTCCGATTACCGCAGCAATGGTTTCTTCTTTTTGTTCTAAATCTCTTGCTACAGCAAGCCCTAATGCTGCTGAAATAGAGGTAGAACTGTGTCCTGTGCCAAATACATCACAGTCACTCTCACATCGCTTAGGGAAACCGCAAAGACCATCTTTTTGTCTTAAAGAAGTAAATTCGTCTTTTCTTCCTGTTAGTAACTTATGAACATAGGATTGATGCCCCACATCGTATACCACCTTATCTTCTGGAAAATGAAGACAGATATGCAGAGCCATTGTAATTTCCACTGCTCCCAAATTCGAGGCAAGATGCCCGCCAGTCTGACTGACATGATCTATGAGGAAATCTCTGATTTCCTGTGCCAGAATCGGATAAAGCTTTGGAGAAATTCTCTTTATATCATTTGGTTCTTTTATTTTATTTAATAAACGTCCCATTACGCATCCTCCGAATGGTATTTTTAATTTTTTCTTCCAACCAGATATAGAAGTAATTCACGTAAAAAAGGATTTTTATACTCTAATTCATCAAAAATCTGTAACGCTTCTCTTGTATATTGTTCTGCATCCTTTTTAGATTGCTCTATACCTTTGAATAAGACGTATGTATTTTTTCCGTTCTTTTCATCGCTTCCTGCTGGTTTTCCAATTTCTTCACTGGTACTTACTACATCGAGAATATCATCTTCTATCTGAAAAGCAATACCTACCTTGTTGGCAATCTGTTCGATCATGGATACTTCTTTCTCGGAAGCTCCTGCAAGTACTGCTCCGATCATCATCGCACATTCAATCAGCGCAGCTGTCTTATTATTATGGATATACATTAATGTATCAAAACTGATTGCCTTATTCTCCTGTTCTACATCGACAGTCTGTCCGCCAATCATACCATAAATTCCTGGTTTTCTTGTAAGAATCTGCAATGCCTTTGCTGTCTGTATATCTTTGTTTGTTCCGTCAAAAGCTTTTGCTGCTGTCTCAAATGCATAGTTTAACAGAGCATCCCCGGCTAATATCGCCATTGCCTCCCCAAACTTTATATGTGCAGTAGGCATTCCTCTTCGCAATGCATCATTATCAAGTGCTGGAAGATCATCATGTATCAACGAGTACGTATGAATCATTTCTATGGCAGCCATAAAAGGCTCGATTACAGAAGAATCCGCTCCCCCAAACATCTCATATGTCTCTGCCATAAGCATTGGGCGCAGACGCTTGCCCCCAGCTTTTACACTATAATTCATTGCAGAAAGTACTGTTTTTTGTAATCCTTTTTCTTCTGGAAGATAGAAATCAATTGTTTGTTCAATCTTCTCAATCTTCTTCGAAAGCTGTTCCTTTATGGATGGCATCATTTTGTCCCTCCTGTAAGATAATTATCTCTTTTTGTGTTTTATCTAATGTCTGAGAGCATTTATCTAAAATCTTCACTCCCTTTTTATATAAGTCCATAGAATCAGACAGGCTGATTTCTTCGGAAGAAAGCTGTTCGATAATGTCTTCTAACTGCTCGAAAGCTCCTTCAATTGAAAATTTTGTTTTTGCCATGACAAACCTCTTTATTTTTTATTCTTTTTCACTGAAACCGGCATTACCTCAGCCTGTCCATCTGAAAAAGTAATGAAAAAAGGATTCTCCTTTTCTATCTGCCCGGCAGAAGTAAGGGGATTTCCCTCTTTCGTTTGTGCAAATACATATCCGCCTCTCAGACGGGATGTTGGGGACAGGGCAGAAAGCCTGTCTACATATCTTGTAAATTGCTGCTGTCTGCTTTGATACTTATCCCGCATTGCCTGTTGCAATCTGCCTTCTAACCGCTCGTAAATGAGCTGATGACTCATCAGCTTTCACTGAAACCGGCATTACCTCAGCCTGTCCATCTGAAAAAGTAATGAAAAAAGGATTCTCCTTTTCTATCTGCCCGGCAGAAGTAAGGGGATTTCCCTCTTTCGTTTGTGCAAATACATATCCGCCTCTCAGACGGGATGTTGGGGACAGGGCAGAAAGCCTGTCTACATATCTTGTAAATTGCTGCTGTCTGCTTTGATACTTATCCCGCATTGCCTGTTGCAATCTGCCTTCTAACCGCTCGTAAATGAGCTGATGACTCATCAGCTTTTTATCTGGCCGCTGTGCCTCAAGCTGCCTTTCTAACAAAGCGGTCTTCCCATACATCAGCATCAGTTTTTGCTGTAGCAGTGTCCCGAGTACTTCCTGATAGTTATGCATTCTTGTGTAAAAAGAAGTCATATCCGGAATAGCCAGTTCACAGGCTGCAGAAGGAGTTGCTGCCCGCACATCTGCACAGTAGTCAGCAATTGTCATATCAATTTCATGTCCGGTTCCTGATATGATCGGTGTGTCTGCATAATAAATCGCATCGGCAACTTCTATCTCATTAAAGGCCCATAAATCTTCGATAGAGCCTCCACCACGGCCGATAATAATAATATCAACCCCTGCTGTATCAAAATACCGAATACCTCTTGCAATCTGCGCAGCCGCACCCTCTCCCTGTACTTTTGACGGATAGAGGTACAGCTGAACCGAAGGATTTCGTCTTTTGGCAATACTTTTAATATCTTCTATTGCTGCCCCGGTAAGTGCTGTCACAATCCCAATTTTTTCTGGATAAGGCGGCAACGGCTTCTTTCTTTCAAAATCAAAATATCCTTTCTGCGCTAATTCCTGCTTTAACTGTTCATAACGAATATATAATTCTCCAGCTCCGGAGAGTTCTATCTTTCGAACATACATCTGATATGTTCCTGTCTGTTCATATACAGAAATATTACCACAAGCTTCTATAAGCTGACCATCTTCGAGATGAAACGTTAGCCCTTTATAGCGGTCCGAAGAAAACATAACACAGCGCAGTGCACTCTTTTCATCCTTTAGTGTAAAATAAATATGGCCGGAAGAATGATATTTGCAGTTAGAAACTTCTCCCTTTAAATATATTTTTTTTAAGGCATAATCGCTTTCAAAAATACGATGAATATAAGAATTAATCTGTGTGACAGAAAAAATATGCTTCATTTATAAATACCCAATCAAAAAGGCGGCAAAGAATATTGTTCCGTGCCGCCTCATTCTTCTTCAGTTATCCAGGTACAGGTCACGAATTATTCGCTATGCCAGCTTTGCAAGAACTCCATTTACAAAACGAGGAGCTTCCTCGCTGCAATAAATCTTTGCAAGCTCTACGGCTTCATTAATGGCAACTCCCGTAGGAATATTCGCATCATTTGTAATCTCATAAACTGCAAGACGCAAAATGGCAAGCTCTGGCTTTCCAAGTCTTTCAAGTCTCCAGCCCTCACAGATTGAATGAATCTGCTCATCAATCTCCGGAAGGCGTTTTAAGATACTTCCAATCTTTGTCTCGATATAGATCTGGTCTTTTCCCTCTATATCCGGTCTTTCTTCAAAGTACCATTTTATCTGCTCCTGTAATTCTTCCTGCGTATTAAATTCTACGCGAAACAGTAAAAGAAAAATAGTCTCTCTTACTTTTCTTCTAGACATCTTCATATGTCAAACCTCCGTTATCTTCCGTGTATTCTTTGTAGTCAGTCTATTCATAATCCATCTGGATTCCGGCTATGCGGATATTCACTTCAGAAACCGTAAGGCCTGTCATCGTCTCAATCGCGCTCTTTACCTTGTCCTGTACTTCCTGAGAAGTTTTTGGGATGCTTACACCGTAGCTGAGTACAAGATTCAGTGTCACATCAACTTGTGTACCAGTAATTGTTACTTTTACACCTTTGGAAAGCTTCTTCATTCCAAGCTTACTTACGATTTCATTGGTAATATTACCGGACATCTTAGCAACGCCCTCTACTTCTGTTGCTGCAAGACCAGCGATAACTGCAACTACTTCATCTGCAATCTGAACCTGTCCTACGTCTTCTATGTTATAAACCGTATGATTTATCTTTGTATCTTTTTCTTTTCCCATGGAAACCTCCTTTTGTCTACAGTCTACAGAAAACTCTCCATGAAATTTCCCACATTCTTAACAGATATTGGAAAACTGCATGGAAAGTCCTCACATAAAAATGTAAACAATTTTATATCGATTTATTCTATAATTATAACAGACATCTATGTTTTTGCAACAGAAATCTTTTAACTTTCTGTCGTCTGCATTTTACTTATGACAAGCTGACTGACACTATATCCTGTTTTTCTTGTAACAATATCCTCAATCTGTGCTCGGTCAGACGAGGAAAGTTCCTCATAATTTAGTACGACATCTACACTGTCCTCTCCGATAGAGACTACTGCATCTTCAAATCCTTTGGATGCCAAAAGCTGTTCCGTTGCAGATTCTTTTTCCATAATATCCGCAAGTTCAGTAAGTTTATCTACCGCTTCTTTCTTTGCATCTTCACTGACAGAAGTGCTGTTAATAATTTCATTAAGGGACTCTTTGGTTTTGGAATGTGTCTGTTCTCTCTCCATTCTGGCACCCGCTACATATTCACTTACCTGCGCCTGTGTCAGGACAGCATCCCCAATGGTCTCACTGCTTGCGTCTGTCTGCGTCTCTTTTGCATTCTCTGATGAATTTTTTGAAAGACTTTTTGATACATCTTTTGAAGCCTTAGCTTTTTCCTTTATCAGGGAATCTCCATCTGAAATATCCATCGTATCAATTGTTTCCACGGAACCGGCTGTTTTTTTCGTTCCATCAGAGGATGTATTTTGCTCTGTAAAATTCAGATATCCTGCAACTGCAATCATGATTGCCAATGCCGTAATGGCAATCTGATTTTTCTGAAATATTTTCTTCATTTTGCAACCTCCATTTTTAACACTTTAATATGATTTGCCGAAACTCCAAACAATACCTGCACTGCTTCTAAAACGGATGCTTCTACCACCTTATTTCCCGCTCCTTCACAGGAAATGACAATTCCTGAAATTTCCGGCTCTAATTCTTTTATTACATAAGGGGCAGAATTTCCAGAAGAATCGGAAAGAATCGTCTCTTCCTGCTTTTTTTGATTTTTATTTACTTTTTGTGTTTCTCCGCTTCTTTCTTCTTCTGTTTGTTTCTCCTCTGACAAATCTTTATTTAATACAGATTCTTTAGAAGATTTTAAGGTAATCATCACTTCTGCTTTTCCTACACCATCCACATTTTCAAGGATATGTACTAATTTATTTTCAAGTGCCTCCACATATGCATCATTCTGACTTGTCTCTATGGATTTTTCTTGTTTTTCGCTTGTTTTTGAAGAAGAATTTTTCCATTCAGAAAAATTAGCAGCAAGAAGAACGATTCCCGCAATTGCTATTAAAATAATTTTCTCCATCCCAAAGTCTTTTAAACTTATCTTTTTAGGCATTTTTTTATCCATCTTCACTCCACCTCTACAAAAACATCTGATTCTTCTAAATCATAAAGCTGCATTAAAATCTTTTTTAAACTTTCTACATGTGAGGGATTGTCTGTTGTATGAAGCGTGCTGTCGCTCCCTTTTAGCAAGATTCCCCTTATCTCTATCTGTTTTAAATGTTCTTTTTTGTTATCCCACCAAAAGGTAATCTTTTTTACCTGAATATTCTTTTTCTTTGCAATTTCTTCTATCTGATTTTTATATGCTGTCTCATATTCTTTTTTTAGCACGTCTTGCATATCCTGAAATTCTTTTACATTTCCTAGTAGATTTCGTTCATTCTTCCATTCTTCCTGCAAAAAAGATACCTGGAAATACTGCTCTGTTCCTGCAAAATCAATGACAGGTTTTAACAGACACACTACAAGCAAAAATCCAGAAAAAAAACGATAATATTTTTCATATGCTGTTTTTTGCATTAAATTATCACAGATTAATAATAGAACATTCATATATAAAATTGTTTTTAACCAGCTTTTTATATATTCCATTACATCCAGCTCCTACTTTTATTTATGGTCTTTTATATTTTCACAATGCTTTATCCTATATGATTTGTGGTAAGTGTGGTAAGTGCGATAATCACAATAAATAAAACAGAAGACATACACAATACCTTTATTAACAGCAATCCACATTTCACTGCCGCACTAATACACTCTACAAAACGTTCATCCGCAATCGGCTCTAACACAACAGACAATAGGAAATAAAAAAAGACATAACATAACAGTTTTGTAAGAGGCAAAAGAAGAAAGAGAAAAAGGAATACAATGCCAGCTGCCCCTAATGCATTTTTTATAACAAGGGAAGAACCAAGTACCGTCCCTGTAACACTTTGGACAACAGATCCTGCTCCCGGAATCAATCCGATCATTTTGTTTAGTACATTATTTTTTGCCGCATCAAAAGAAGGCGCAATCATTGTTTCTAACAGATGAAATCCAAAAAAGAGAAAAAAAAGTACCTGTACACCTTTTGATAAAAAAAGAAAAAGGCCTTCACATAATCTTGAAATATTTTGCTTTTTTGAAAATCGGTTTAGTAACTCTAATAGAAGATAATATTGTAGCAACGGAAGAAAAATTTTTATACAAATCCAGTTTAAAAGCAGCACTACAATAATAAAATACTCATAAAATACAACACCTGTAGATAGATTTCCAGAAAGAGAAACTGCCAGTGTATACACAGGAAGCAGTACTTTTAGAAAAGAGGACAGAAGAATTACTGTATTTTCAAACAAGGTTGTCATTGCCGTAAAATTAGTAAAAATAATAGAAAATGTTATGAGATATGTAACAAAAAATCCACTGTCCGATACTCCATATGGTTGAAAGGAAGAAGAGATATTCGAAAATACCGCCGAAAATAAGATGACACCGATAAGCTCTGTAATAAGTATTTTCGAAGAAAAAACTTCTCTAAAAGCAATATCTATAAACCATCCTCCGATTTGCTGAAAGACTTCTGTAAACTGCATAGAAAGAATTTTTTCAAAGATAGAAGAAAAATCAGGGTACTTTTCTTCTCCAAGTTGTTCTATTTGTTTTGAGAGAGCTGTAATATCTATTTCTTCTTTTTTTGTCTGTGCCTGGAGAGTAAGTGGATGAAGATAGCAAAGAAAAAGAAAGTGTGTAAGAAATCCTATAACATATAAAAAAGTTTTCTTTTTATTTTTTCCCATTTTTTACCTACTTTCCGTTCTGGCCTTCTTTTCTATAAAAAATCATCATGTAAGTAAATGTTCGATCGTTTCAAGTAAGGAACTGATAATTGGAATACTTAATACTAAAATAGATAATTTACCGATGGTTTCTATCTGAAAAGAGATGGAGTGATAGCCAAGATCCTCACACAAATTAGACGCAATCTGGCATATATAAGCAATAGCAAGTAATTTTAATAGTATTTTAATATACATACTACTTATCGGAATTCTCTTTTGCAATGTCTGTACAAAATTTAAAACTTCTTTCAAATTAGAAGTCAGATATCCAATCAGGAATAAACAGACTGCCAAAAGAACAAGTGTACTATATTCTGGTTTAAATTGTTTTGTAACCATTGCAAGCATTGCTCCTGCAATTCCTATCAGTGCAATTTTAAAAACAAGCATCCTATCCTCTCCTATAATTGAAAAAGGCTGTATATCTCTGTAAAAAGTTCACTGATGCAGGGAATAATCCAGGAAAGCACAATAAAAAGACCTGCCAGAGAAACAAGAAATGCCTGTTCTTCCCGTCCTGAATGTTTTAGTACCTGGCCAAGTATTGTGACAAGAATTCCTACCGCTGCAATTTTAAAAATTAATTCAATTGTCATCTTTCTCTCCTTTTTCACGCTACCTGTTTCTTTTAAAAAAGCAAAATTACTGCCAATGCCCCCATACAAAGACATGAAATGAGGACTACTTTCTTCTTATTTGTATATTCTTTTTTCATCTGCAAAATTTTCTCATTTAAATATGTGGAAAGCTGCTTTATCTCTTCCCTCTGATACTCCATATCATCGGACAAAAGATTTCTTCCAGCATTTAAGAATAAATTTTGTTCTTCTTTTGAAAACTTTTCTTTCCATGTTTTTTTTAAAAGTCTTTCATAGATTGTCAAAAAGCTTTCCTCTGTATTTTTTGTTAATGTGATAGAAAGCTCAAAAAAAAATTATGCCAGCGGGTATTAGTACGGTCGCTTAACTCTCCAAATAAAATAGGCAGCGGCGTTCTTGTATTACGTATTTCCGATTCAAGAATCCGATATAATAAATCCCCTTCTTCTAAGAGGCGGATATGTTCTGCAGCAGGCTCCATCAATTTCATTCCAAAAAGATAGGCTGCAATTAGTACCAGACTACCTCCCAATATTTTTACCATAAAATTTTTTCTCCCTTTTCTTTGATTTTTTATTTTTCTTACTTTCTCTGCTGCTCTTTTACTTTTATAAGTATAGATTATCTGTTTTTTGTTATTTATTTCTGTATCCCATCCTGATCATATATCGTTATTATTCGTTCTCTATCTTCCTTCTTACTTAAAAATACATATCGTTCAAAAGGATATTTTTTTAAATATTCCCCCAATACCGGGCGTGCAAAAATATCCTGCATCGAATTTCCATGTACTGTCATTAATAAACGACAGCCACAATTTCGTACATATGCCATTGCCTTAATATCTTTTTCTCCGCCAATTTCATCCGCGGCAAGAATTTCCGGTGTCATAGTACGGAGCATCATTAGCATTCCCGCCGCTTTTGGACAGTGATCCATTAAATCTGTTCGGTTTCCCAAATAAAATCCAATTCCTTCTCGGGTGCGGTTTCCAATCTCACTCCGCTCGTCTACAACAGCTACATTCTTTCCTGTAATTGTGTCTGTTCCATCAGAAAGCAGGCGGATTATGTCCCGCAAATACGTTGTTTTTCCACAGCCTGGCGGTGAGATTAGAAGTGTGTGACAAAATGTGTTTCCTTCAAAAAGTTTTGGTACAATGCACTCTGCGCATCCAATGACTTCTCTTGCTACACGAAGATTGATTGAAGAAATATGTTTTATCTGCGGCTTTTCTTCCCCCCTGTAATAATATTTGCCACATAAGCCTGCCCGGTGTCCTCCTTTTAAAGTAATAAATCCTTCCCCGATTTCTTCTGTGTAAGCAAAAACAGAATACTGGCTGATTTTTTCAAAGATAAGTTTTAGTTGTTCCGGCGATAAAATCCAATTATCCTCTTCTTTTGCTATAGCTCTTCTTTTTTCCGCAGCTTCTTCTTTTTTTAAAAAATAGTTTTCCTGCGTTGTCTCAATCAAAACCGGAAGATCTGCTCGCAGACGGATTTCTGTTAGATTTTTAAAAGTTACGCTTTCTTCTATTCGCTGCCTTAATTTTTGTGGAAAAATCTGAAGCAGTTCCTCTCGGTATAGCTTCTGCTGCACCTATTTCCTCCTTTCTAAAACGGCTATATAAAAATTCAAGAATGCCCCGGCATACATGCTCCTTCCCCTTTTTGAAATTGATCATATAGCAGGTTTTTATAAAACAAAAATCTTAATGAAGTATCCAGCAATGGAATTAACGAGGATTCTCGCTTAATTCCCTGAGAATTTTGTTATCTGTAATACAATTTCCTTACACAAAAAAAACAGCCTGTTTCTTATAATATATGAAACAGGCTGTAAGATATGTTATCTTTTCTTTTTATAATTTAATTATGAATTTAGTTGTACAATAAGGAAACTCTTCCTGCTATACAATGATTCCTTTATACCACAGGCGATATTTAGATCGCATTTTACAACTACAGAGTCTATTGATAAACACCTCTTGTTGTTCTTTCCTTTGGTTTGAAACCAGCAGCACGTAAGGCATCTATGATTTTCTTCTTATGATCATGTCCAAATGCTTCCATTGTGATCGTAAGCTCTACAGAACTGTTACGGTTTACGCTGACAAACTGATTGTGCTCAAGCTTGATAACATTACCCTGTACATCTGCGATAACTTTAGATACTTTATTAAGCTGTCCTGGTACATCCGGCAGTAAAACCGACACGGTAAAGATTCTGGAACGCTGGATAAGACCGTTTTGTACAACAGAAGCTAATGTGATGATATCCATATTTCCACCGCTTAAGATAGAAACAACTTTCTTTCCTTCTGGTTTTAAATGTTTTAAAGCAGCTACTGTAAGAAGTCCGGAGTTTTCAACAAGCATTTTATGGTTCTCTAAAATATCAAGGAACGCAACGATTAACTCGTCATCTTCGATGGTGATAATATCATCTAAATTCTCCTGGAGATATGGGAAAATAGTTTCGCCTGGTGTCTTTACAGCAGTACCGTCTGCGATTGTATTGACTCCCTTTAATGTTACTGGATGTCCTGCTTTTAAAGATTCCTGAAGGCAGTTTGCTCCGGCTGGCTCTACACCGATGACTTTAATCTTTGGATTTAACATCTTAGCAAGAGTTGAAACACCAGTAGAAAGTCCACCACCGCCAACTGGTACTAAAATCATATCTACGGTAGGAAGTTCTTTTACAATTTCCATTGCAATAGAACCCTGACCAGTTGCTACTTCTAAATCATCAAATGGATGAACAAAAGTATATCCATGTTCTGCTGCTAACTCTTTTGCTTTTTCGCAGGCTTCATCGTATACGTTACCATGAAGAACAACTTCTGCTCCAAGTTCCTTTGTACGGTTTACCTTTAATAAAGGTGTTGTTGTAGGCATAACAACGATTGCCGGTGCACCAAACTTTCTTGCGGCATATGCTACACCCTGTGCATGGTTTCCAGCAGAAGCTGTGATAAGACCTTTTGCTTTTTCTTCATCACTTAATGTACTGATTTTATAATATGCTCCACGAATCTTGTATGCTCCTGTGAGCTGAAGATTCTCTGGTTTAAAATAAACTTTGTTTCCTGTCATCTGTGAGAAGAAGTCACTTTGTACAAGGTTTGTTGGCAGAACAACTTCCTGCACTCGCTCGTACGCTTCTTCGAACTTGTCTAATGATAATTTTTCCATCATTATATGCATTCCTCCATTATATTCTTCTTGCATTTTTATAATTATATCGCAATTATATAATTATGAATAGTTTTTTTCATTCTTTTTTCCTGTCTGCAGTTGTTTGAAATTATAATTATTGTCAATATACAAAAAATTTATTATTGTTAATTTTTATATATTAACAATTTTTTATTCTTCGTCTTCTGCTGGTTTTTCAAAGAGTGCATTTACAAAAGAATCAGCATCAAACTTTTGTAAATCTTCGATTTTCTCTCCGATTCCAATATATTTTACTGGAATTCCAAGCTCTGCCTGAATTGCGATGGCAATACCACCTTTGGCTGTTCCGTCAAGCTTTGTAAGTACGATACCGGAAATATCAGATACTTCTTTAAACTGTTTTGCCTGCACTAAAGCATTCTGACCTGTTGTTCCGTCAAGAACGATTAATGTTTCAAGGTAAGCTTCTGGAAATTCTCTTTCAATGACTCTTCGAATCTTTGAAAGCTCATTCATAAGGTTCTTCTTATTATGAAGACGTCCGGCAGTATCGCATAAAAGAACATCTGCATGTCTTGACTTTGCTGCCTGGCAGGCATCATAAATAACTGCTGCCGGATCAGAACCTTCCTGCTGTGCAATAATGTCAACACCAGCTCTGTTAGACCACTCTGTAAGCTGCTCAATCGCTGCTGCACGGAAAGTATCCGCTGCTGCCATAATAACCTTTTTATTCTGTGATTTCAGCTGTGCAGCAAGCTTTCCAATTGTTGTTGTTTTTCCAACACCGTTTACACCAATCACAAGAACGACTGAAGTACGGTTCTCATATTCGTAAGCTGTCTCATCAACTTCCATCTGCTTTTTAATAATATCAATTAAAAGCTGACGACACTCAGCAGGCTCTTTAATATGTTCCTCTTTTACCCTTTCCTGTAAATCTTCAATAATATTCATTGTCGTATCTACACCCAGGTCACCCATAATCAGAATCTCTTCTAATTCCTCATAGAAATCATCATCAATTTTTGAGAATCCATGAAAAATTGAATCAAGACCTGAAGCAATGTTCTTTCTTGTTTTGGTCAGTCCGCTAACCAGTCGGCTGAAAAATCCTTTCTTTTCTCCCATAACTACTCCTTTTTAATTTAAATCTTTGTCAATCAAATCAACAGAAATCAATGTGGAAATACCCTTCTCCTGCATTGTGATTCCATACAGGGCATCTGCCGCATTCATTGTTCCTCTTCGATGTGTGATGACGATAAACTGTGTGTCTTTCGAGAGTTTCTTTAAATATTTGGAAAAACGCACGATATTGGCATCATCAAGTGCAGCCTCAATCTCGTCAAGAAGACAGAATGGAGATGGCTTTAAGTTCTGAATGGCAAATAATAGTGCAATCGCTGTCAACGCTCTCTCTCCACCAGAAAGCAGCATAATATTTTGCAGTTTCTTTCCCGGCGGCTGTGCGATAATTCGAATGCCACATTCTAAAATATTCTCGTTATCCATCAGTTCAAGAGAAGCAGTACCTCCCTCAAATAAATCTTGGAAAACCGTCGTAAACATCTGCTGAATATTACCAAATTCCTTTGTAAACTGTTCTTTCATGGCAGTATTTAATTCCTCAATCATTGTTAGAAGTTTGGCTTCTGCTTCTTTGATATCATCATACTGGCCTCGTAAGAACTCGTATCTCTCGCCAACCTCTTTGTATTCTTCAATGGCGTTGATATTGATATTTCCAAGTTCTTTAATCTGTCTTTGCAGTTCTTTTTTCTGTTTACGCTGTTCGGCAGCTTCCTCTGCTTTTACCTCGTAATGCTTCAAAGTAAATGCCTGATTATATGTAATCTCATAAGTTTCCCACATATAGTCAATCTTACTTTCAAAATCTTCTTTCATGCGCTCTTGCTTAGAAGATAACTTAGCAGCTTCTTTTTCAAGAATCAACAGCTTTTCATTCTCACTCTCTAATTCCTGAAAAATCTGATTCTGCTTTTTCATTGCTGTGGAACGCTGCTGCTTTAATTCTTCGAGATTGGTGGAAATTCCATCCATCTGTATTGTAATCTCCTGCAAAGCTGCTTTCAATGTCTTTTGTTCTTCCTCATAGGAAATATTTTCTTCGGTAAGGCGTTTAATTTCTTTTTTATTTTCCTCTAGAGAGTTCTTGATATTCTCTATTTCTTTTTCAATACGTTGCTTATTACTACGCAGATAATCTAATTCCTGACGCATTTTTGAAAGCGAAATTCTCTGCTCGTTCTTCTCGGATTCCAGTTTAGAAACTTCGGTTCTTATTTCAGAAAGCTGTTCTTTTAAGGAATCAAGTACCGTATTGTTCTGCTCATGAATCTGTTCATTGTCTTCCTGTTCTTTTAACAGTGCCTCTTTCTGAGAACGAATTTCATCAATTTGTTCTTTTAAAATCTGATGTTCTTCTTTTAATGATGTAATTCTTTCAGAAAGTTCTTCTTTTTTGGCATCCATATCAGGAATCTGATTACTCAGGTCATGAAGTAAAAGCGATGCTGCATCCAGTTTGGCCTTCCTTTGCTGTTTTTGTTCCTCTAATTTCTGCTGTCCTGCTTTTAATTCCGAAAGAGCTTCCTTTCTCTCTTCCCAGGCAGCCTTCGCCTTTCTTAAAGAATCTTTGCACTCTTCAATCTCACGCTTTCGACCGAGAAGATTGCCAGAATGCCGGAACACTCCACCAGTAATTGCTCCACCAGGATTTAACAGTTCACCATCAAGTGTAACAAGACGAAGACTGAAGTTATTCTTTCTCGAAAGAGAAAGAGCATGGTCTACCGTATCTACAACAACAGTTCTTCCGAGCAAAGAATCTACTAACGCCTGAAAACGTTCCTCTACCTTCACAAGTGTACTGGCAATACCAATAACACCTTCATCTTGTAAAACAGATGGGGAAATTGTGCTGTTTCTTCTTCGGATATTTGTAAGCGGTAAAAAGGTTGCCCGGCCAAAACGATTCTTCTTTAAAAAGTTAATCATCTTTTTAGCAGTCTCATTATCCTCAGTAACAATGTTCTGTAACGCACCACCAAGCGCAATTTCAATGGCGGTCTCGTACTTTTCCGGAAGTGCTAAAATATCCGCTACTACACCGATGATGCCCGGATTGGCATTCTTTTGCTCCATGATACGGCGGATAGACTGATTATACCCATCATACCGCTCCGTAATATTCATCAATGTCTCATAGCGGGACTTCGTACGAAGGTATTCTTGATTTAAGTTCCCCATCTCGTCCTGATATTTCTGTTCTTTTTCCTGAAGATGTTTTTCCCTTTTCTCAAGTTCCTGATACAGATTTTCCTGCTTTTCAAAGGCCTCTTTTGCTGCATCCTGCTGTTTGAGCAGTTCTTCCGCTGTTTCGTTATATTCCTTTAATTCGGAGTTAAAAGAAATATAGCGACTGTTATATTCAGCATTACGAATCTCTAACTGTTCTTCCATTGCCGCATAACGGCTCAGTTTTTCCTTTGTGTCAGAACTGGTGTTCATAATCGAAAAGAGACGGTCATTCTCCCCGGAAATCTTCTTCTCGCAAGATTCCTGTTCTTTTCTTCTTGTAAGAATGGACTCTTCTAACTCTTCTAACTTCTTTTGTCCGTCACTGATTTCCTGTTTTTTTTGAACAGTTTCTTTTTTTAATACCTCGATTTCCGCTGTTTTTGTGTCTTTTTCTTCATCACTCTGTTTTTCTAACTCTTCATAATGTGTAATTAAAAGAGTGTTCGATTCTACTTTATGAGAAAGTAAAAGAATCTCATTATCTTTCGTCTCTTTTTTCCGGCGAAGCTCTTCTTTTTCTGATTCCTTTGTCTCAAGACTTTCTGTAACTGCCTGCGTCTGATCCTGAAGCTTTCCATTCTTTTCCTTAATCTTTTCGTATATCTTTCTCGTATCCTCTAAATCTCCGGAAACGATTTTGTACTGGCGCTCATTTTCCTCCTGCTCTTTTTTCAGTCGTTCATAATCATAAAGGAAAAGATGAATATCAATATCTTTTTCTTCATCACGAAGTTTTAAATATTCCTTTGCCTTCGCACTTTGTTTTTCTAACGGACCGACCTGTTTTTCAAGCTCAGCCAGAATGTCGGTAACACGCTCTAAGTTCTGGCGTTCCTGCTCTAAGGATTTCTCAGTAACCGTACGATTCTTTTTATATTTGGCAATTCCAGCTGCCTCATCAAATAGTTCTCGGCTGTCTTCAATCTTGCCACTTAAGATTTTTTCCACCTGGCCTTGTCCGATAATCGAATAGCCCTCTTTACCAATACCAGTATCGTAAAAAAGCTCCACGATATCTCTTCTTCGACAGGAACTTCCGTTAATGAGATACTCACTCTCTCCAGAACGATATACTCGTCTTGCCACCGTCACTTCCTCATAATCAAGAGGAATAATACGGTTTGCATTTTCAAAAGTAATCGCCACATAAGCAAATCCCATCGGTCTCCTGCTTTGTGTACCGGAGAAAATAACATCTTCCATCTTCGAACCTCGAAGCTGTCTGGCACTCTGCTCACCTAAAACCCAGCGCACCGCATCTCCGATATTACTCTTTCCACTTCCGTTCGGGCCTACAATACCTGTAATTCCCTGTGGAAACTCAAACACGATCTTATTGGCAAAGGACTTAAATCCATTAATTTCGATACTTTTTAAATACATACTACCTCCGCCGCTTTTTTAACAACAGTATCGTCTGATAAGCGGCAATCTGCTCTGCTCCCTTTTTTGTCTTTCCTTTACCGATAGCATATGTCTTACCACCGATTTTGGCTTCAACGGTAAACTCTTTATTATGGTCTGGACCTGCTTCTCTTGTAAGGACATACTCAAGACGTGGATCAGGACCTGCCTGCACCATCTCCTGCAAAATCGTTTTCGCATCATAAAATAAGGATTTATCTTCTACATCTTTTAACAGATGTGTATGAATAAATGTTCTCGCTCTATCCATTCCGCCGTCTAAATAAATCGCTCCGATCAATGCCTCAAATGCATCGGAAAGAATAGAATCTCTTTCTCTTCCACCCGTTGCATCCTCTCCTCTGCTTAAAAGAAGATATTTGCCAAGTTCTACATCTCTTGCACAGATAGCTAAGGTATACTCACATACGAGACTGGAACGAAGCTTTGTAAGACGGCCCTCATTATAACCTGGATATTCTCTGAATACATAATCAGAAATGGTAACCTCTAACACAGCATCTCCCAAAAATTCCAGACGCTCATTATTTGCCTTCCTTCGTCCTCTCTGCTCATTCGCATAGGAACTATGTGTCATTGCCAGTGCTAATGTACGCTTATTTGTAAAAGTATAACCTATCTTTTCTTCTAATCCTTTAAATCTCTCTGTCCGAATCATTACTGCTCGCCTGCCTTCTCTTCTTTTGCCTGTGCCATTTCTTCTGCAAGATGCGCTACAATCTTTTCATTAATACGCTGCTCTTTAAAAGTAACACACTGGAAAATGGCAGTCTTTGTCTCTTTTGCCTTTGCACTTCCATGAATCTTTACAACAAGTCCCTTTAAACCAAGAAGTGGTGCTCCGCCGTACTCTGTTGCATCAAATGTCTTTAACGTATCTTTTAAAGCAGGTTTTACTAAAAGACCACCAATCTTACTTCTTGTTGTGGACATCATTCCTTCTTTAATTACATGAATCAATGTGCTGGCAAGACCTTCCTCAAGCTTTAAGATGACATTACCAACAAACGCTTCTGTTACGATAACATCTGCCTCACCCTTTGGAATATCTCTTGCTTCAATACTTCCGATAAAATTAATATTCTTACATGCCTTTAATAAAGGATAGGTTTCCTTTACAAGTGCATTACCTTTTGCCTCTTCTGCACCAATATTTACAATAGCAACACGAGGATTCTTTACACCGACAACGTCCTCCATATAAATAGAACCCATCTGTGCAAACTGTAAAAGATGTTCTGGACGGGCATCGACATTCGCACCGCAGTCAATTAAAAGCGAAACCCCTTTGGCTGTTGGAGTAAGAGGGGCAAGAGGAGCTCTCTTTACTCCTTTTCCCTTTCCAATTAAGACCTGTCCACCAACAAGAATCGCTCCTGAACTTCCGGCAGAAACAATGGCATCGCACTCGCCGCTCTTTACAGACTTAATCGCAACAACTAAAGAAGAATCTTTCTTCTTCTTAATTGCCATTGCAGGAGCTTCATTACAACTAATCTCCTCCGTTGTATGAGTAATCCCAATCTGTTCCTTATTATAAGTATATTTATTAAGTTCCGTCTCAATCTTATCTTTATCACCAAATAGACGAAGCTTAATATCTGCTCTTTCGTTAATCGCCTCAATCGCACCTTTGATAATCTCTGCAGGTGCGTTATCTCCACCCATCGCGTCAATTGCGATTACGTTCTTATATTCCATAAAAGGCTCCTTTCCTTTAAGAAAGTACTCTCGGAAAATCATTTTACAAAAACCTTCCGAGAATACTTTGCAATTTTATTGTAAGTTTTATCATATAATAAAGTCACAGACTAGAGTAACACAATTGGGAGAAGATTTCAAGAATGCAGATTACTATTTAATTCATTAAGAGACAGACACCTGAGAAGAAAACCGATACCCTATAGTTGTGGTCTCGGAGCAAGATTTAGATGCGAGTGCATAAAGCGAGCATTTAAACTGCAGCGACTAATGTCACAAACAAATATAGGGTATCGGTTCTCTTCCCGCCTGTCTTTAGGTGGATTTTGTTTGAATTAAATTTAATTTCATAACATGAATTTTTCCTGATTCATTTTTCTTTTGATGAATACAGCGCTGTCCTACAAAGTGTATTTCTGGATTCTTTGTTACTTCTATTAAATTTTCAAGATATGTTTCACCTGTTACGAAATCTTCTTCTTCCTTTGCCATATGTACAGCAATCATAGAACTTGACAGTTTTCCGCAAAGATGAACAACGCTATTTGAAAGGAACTTCTCTATTTCTTTTAAAAGCATGAATGTAGCCATTCCACTACACTCTTTAAAACACTTTTCTCCAACCATATCCATTGTTGCTGTTGGTTCTGCTAAAGAAATGATTCGGCAGCCTGCCTGGATGACAGCTTTGATATATTCTGCTTCTTCTAATACAATCTTTTTCAATATTTTCTCAAGCTTTTCTGGTTCCGTTTGCATTGCCAGATACAGTTTCATAGGATCAATCAAGGCTGCTAATATAGAAAACGGAGCTTCTGCTTCAAGGATAAGAGGCTTTTCTTTTAATTTCTTTGTAACCTCTATGATAGTTTTAATACGTTTGTCTTGCATAAGAGTAAACTGTTCTGGTTTTATTTCTTCTAACCTAGAAAAAGGATAATCTCCTGTTGTCCAGTAATTTTCTCTTTTTATAACATCAGCTCCAAGAACTGCGCCTTCAAGGTTCTGAACAAGAGGTAATATAATTTCTTTCCGATTTTCTGCCTTTTTCCATGCAAGCAGAACTTTAGCCATCTCTTCTTCATTTGAAAGAATTGATAAATCTTTTTCCCATAGCCATCGGGGCATCGTTCTTTTGTCGTCTCCATTGCATTTCCATATTTGTCCCATTCTCGCACTCTCCTTAGAAGCAAAAAATCTTATTAGGATAATAAAAAAAGGATACTGTAAAGTACCCTTCCTTAAGTGATGTTATTAAAACGTGGGCAAGAGGATTCGAACCCCCGACCTTTTGGTCCGTAGCCAAACGCTCTATCCAGCTGAGCTATGCCCACAAAGTTCTTAAGATATGCCGGCGATCGGAATCGAACCGATACGGGAGTATAAGTCCCGCAGGATTTTAAGTCCTGTGCGTCTGCCAGTTCCGCCACGCCGGCATAAATGGGACCTACAGGACTTGAACCTGTGACCCTCTGCTTGTAAGGCAGATGCTCTCCCAGCTGAGCTAAGATCCCATGTAAGTAGCGGGAATAGGATTTGAACCTACGACACCACGGGTATGAACCGTGTGCTCTAGCCAACTGAGCTATCCCGCCATAAATATATATTAAAAATGGAACTACAAGGTGGGTAGAGGGATTCGAACCCTCGGCCTCCAGAGCCACAATCTGGCGCGCTAACCAACTGCGCCACACCCACCATAAATCAGAACCATCTGAAACGTGCCTGAAGGGATTCGAACCCCCGACCCACGGCTTAGAAGGCCGTTGCTCTATCCAGCTGAGCTACAGACACATAAGCGGGTGATGGGAATCGAACCCACGTATCTAGCTTGGAAGGCTAGTGTTCTAC